>Ga0208863_1000320_pt1 | contig 56476 bp, 67 predicted proteins | sample RifOxyD3_FD_184040 | JGI IMG/M metagenome (GOLD analysis project Ga0208863, IMG submission 184040) | Soil microbial communities from Rifle, Colorado - Rifle Oxygen_injection D3 (SPAdes) | ecosystem: Environmental > Terrestrial > Deep subsurface > Rock core/Sediment | place: Rifle, Colorado... | reverse complement strand
ACGTGACGGTTGAGGGTGTATTGATTACGCCGATAGCGATGGAAAAGGAGCTTCGATTTGCGATCCGTGAAGGTGGCCGGACCGTAGGCGCGGGCGTAGTCAGCGAAATTATAGAATAGGTTGACACAGGACTATGGTTACGACAGATAAAATTCGCATAAAGATGAAGGCGTACGACCACAAATTGCTCGATCAATCGACCAAGGAGATTGTGGAGACGGCCAAGCGAACCGGTGCAACGGTCGCAGGACCGATTCCGATGCCGACGACGATTAATAAGTATTGCGTCCTTCGGTCGCCGCATGTCGACAAGAAGTCCAGGGAACAGTTTGAAATGCGGACTCATCAGCGGCTACTTGATATCCTTGAGCCAACCCAGCAAACCATCGATTCGTTGATGAAGCTTGAGTTGTCCGCTGGTGTAGATGTGGAGATTAAGCTCCCTTAAAGATATCTTGTTTAGATTGGCGATCCAGAAGCAAGCCGAATGCGGCGTTAATTATTTTGAATTTTTTAGTAAAGAGCGGGAAAAAAGCCATGCCGAAACATATTGGAATTTTAGGGAAGAAAATCGGGATGACCCGAGTATACAACGAAGAGGGGCGGGTGGTGCCGGTCACGGTGATTATGGCCGGGCCCTGCGTTGTTCTCCAGAAAAAAAATATCGCGACTGATGGATATAATGCCATCCAGGTTGGTTTCCTGCCTAAAAGGGAATCCCGTTTGAACAATCCAGCTGCCGGTCACGTCAAGTTGGCTGGCAAGGGCGGTTTTTATCATATTAAAGAATTTCGAGTAGCCGATTCTGAATTGTATGAGTTGGGACAAGAAATCACGCTGACTGAGGTATTGCAAATCGGTGATTTAGTTGAGGTCAGTGCCAGAACAAAGGGTCGCGGCTTCCAAGGCGTGATGAAGCGACATGGTTTCAAGGGTGGTGGGGCATCACATGGCTCGATGTTCCACCGGGCACCTGGATCGATTGGCTGCAGTGCATGGCCGAGTCGTGTAGTCAAAGGCAAGAAGCTGCCTGGTCATATGGGTACCAATATGGTAACAACAAAAAATTTGCTTGTCGTTGACATTCGATCAGAAGAAAATGTTTTGCTGGTGAAAGGGGCAGTGCCAGGCGCCAAACAGGGGATAGTGCATATTTATACATTGTAATTTAGTCGGGCGTTTGAAGACATCCATGACCGGCACCACGATAGATAGTATTACTGACGTGAATTGGTCTTAGTTGATTGAAAGTGTATAGAGACAATTGAATATTTGTTGTTTGGCAGGTTATCAGAAATAAGTTCTGTGAGGAGACCTCATACAATGGCTGTAACATCAGTATATAACACCGGCAATGAAAAAGTCGGAGAGGTTGAATTAAACGATGCATTATTCATGGTGCCGGTTAAAATCGGTGTGTTGCATGATATAGTGCGGATGCAGTTGGCCAATCGGCGCGCTGGGACCGCTTGTACCAAGGGCAGGAGTGAAGTGAGAGGCGGGGGTGCCAAGCCATGGAAACAGAAGGGTACCGGTCGGGCGCGTGCTGGCTCCCGACGGTCTCCTGTCTGGCGAGGAGGTGGAACGGTCTTTGGACCAAAGCCGCGCGATTACAGCTATAGTTTGCCCAAAAAAGTACGGCGTCTCGGGTTGCGTATGGCGTTGAGTGCCCGCTTTGCAGAAGAGCATCTGCTGGTTCTTGAAGATTTCAGCTTAGATGAAATCAAGACGAAAAAGTTCGTAAAGATTATGCAGGGTCTCAATATATCAAATGGGTTGATTGTTATTCCTGGCGCAAATGATAATCTTGAGAAGTCATCGCGAAATGCATTAGGTTTTAAGGTTATTCATACTGCTGGCCTGAATGTTTATGATATACTGCATCATAGCAGTCTGGTGTTGGTGAAGCCCTGCATTGATCAACTGACAAAGAGGTTGCTGGCATGAGTAATTCACATGATATAATTAAAGGGCCTTGTCTTACAGAGAAAAGCGCCAGAGCGCAGGAGAGTTTCGGAAAGGTGGTTTTTAAGGTAAATCCGAAAGCTAATAAGATCGAGATCAAACAAACGATCGAAAAGAAATTTAACGTCAAAGTCGCAAGCGTCAGGACCGCAAAGGTTAAGGGGAAAATGAAGCGTGTCGGACGTCATGCAGGATATGCATCCGACTGGAAAAAGGCAACGGTGACTTTGGCGGAAGGGAAGATTAATTTTCTTGAGGATCTGTAAGAAGAGCGCGTTGACGCAAGGAATATTGTGATTGCTCGTCGTTTAGCAAATCGCTATGAATTGAGTGTTTGAAATTATCGGGGTTGCAAATGGCTATAAGAACCTACAAACCGACATCAGCTGGCAAAAGAAATCATGTTTCGCTTGTCAATCAAGAGTTGTCAAAGAAAAGGCCTGAAAAAGGTTTGACAACGTCACTGAGTAAAACAGGTGGCCGGAATAACTACGGTCGAATTACTGCAAGACATATAGGCGGTGGACATAAGCGTAAGTATCGAATGGTCGATTTTAAGCGCAACAAGATGGACATCCCAGCAAAGGTTGCCGCCATCGAGTATGACCCAAACCGCTCTGCCAACATTGCCCTTCTCCATTACGCAGATGGGGAAAAGAGTTATATCCTTTCGCCGGCAGGAATTAAAGTCGGTGATATGGTTGAATCGGGTAACAGCGTTGATATCAAGGCTGGCAATTGTCTAGCCATGGGGAACATCCCCCTGGGTACGATAATTCACAATGTCGAGATGAAAATTGGCAAGGGTGCCCAGTTGGTTCGGAGTGCTGGTGCGGCCGCCCAGTTGATGGCCAAAGAAGGAGAATTTGTTCTGGTTAGATTGCCTTCAGGTGAGGTGCGGCGTTTTCATAAAAATTGTCGTGCCTGTATAGGGCAGATTGGCAATGCCGAGCATGAAAGCCAAAAGTTAGGAAAGGCAGGGAGAACACGTTGGTTTGGCAAAAGGCCGCATGTTCGTGGTGTTGCTATGAACCCGGTTGATCATCCTATGGGCGGCGGCGAAGGGAAAAGTTCTGGTGGCCGTCATCCGTGTACTCCTTGGGGCGTACCCACAAAAGGGTACAAGACCAGGCGGAAGAAATCTTCTGATAAGGACATAGTCAGAAGAAGAGCATAATTATACTACAGTTTGTAGGGGGTAATATTGTGGCGCGTTCAGTTAAGAAAGGTCCTTTTGTCGACGATCATTTGATGAGAAAAGTGTTGCAGTCCAAGGAAGTCAATTCCCGCAAGGTAATAAAAACTTGGTCGCGACGTTCTGACATCGTGCCTGATATGATAGGAATGACGTTTGCAGTTCATAATGGCAAGAAATTCATTCCGGTATTCGTGACCGATAACATGGTCGGTCATAAACTTGGTGAATTCTCTCCGACACGTACATTCTACGGTCATGCCGGTGATAAGAAAGGGAAAAAATAAATCGAGATTTACTGAATAAAGGAGTTTGACGCCATGGAATCAAAGGCGGTTGCACGATTTATCCGAATCTCTCCCCAGAAGGCACGGCTGGTGGCAGATGTGGTTCGAGGCCAGGAGGTTGAAAAAGCCATCAACACCTTGCGGTTTATGCCCAAGAAAGGTGCGCGGTTATTGCGGAAGATAATCGAATCAGCCGTGGCTAATGCCAGTCAGAATGCGGCAATAGACGTTGATACCCTTTATGTCAAGGCTGTATTTATCGATGGTGGGCCTACCTTGAAAAGGATTCGGCCCAGGCCCATGGGGCGGGCCGGACGTATTCTCAAGCGAACCAGTCATATCACCGTAGTTCTTGAAGAACATTGATTCATCTGTCTGGATGTTAACTTATAATAACTTGTAGTGACGGAGGGATATTTTGGGGCAGAAAGTCAATCCTATTGGCATGCGGCTTAACATAACTCGCACTTGGGAATCCATTTGGTTCGCGGGCAAGGATTATGCTAAATTCCTACTTGAAGATCAAAAGATCAAGAAGTATCTCAAGAAGCGTCTTTTCCATGCCGGAATATCGCGGGTCAATATAGAGAGAACCGGAGAGAAGGTCAGGATAAAACTGCATACGGCCCGACCTGGGATTGTTATAGGGAAGAAGGGAACCGAGATTGAACTATTAAAGGGTGAACTTGACCGTCTTACTAATCGCCAGTGTTTGCTTGATATCCAGGAGGTGCGTAGACCTGAAGCAGATGCCCAATTAGTTGCGGAGAACGTTGCCATGCAATTGGAACGACGAGTCGCATTTCGTCGGGCCATGAAGAAATCAGTAAACACTGCCTTGCGTTTCGGCGTTAAAGGAATTAAGATAACCTGTTCCGGCCGTTTAGGTGGTGCTGAAATGGCTCGGTGTGAGTGGTATCGTGAAGGCCGCGTTCCCCTGCACACCCTTCGTGCTGATATTGATTACGGGTTGGCTGAAGCTAAGACAACATACGGCATAATCGGAGTAAAGGTCTGGATATTTAAAGGTGAAATCCTCGACCGGACTGCCCAGATTTCTGAATGAAAATCTGATTAAGATCAACCGTTGATTGGATGATCAGTTTATAACTTAATGGGGTACCTGTATGCTTAGTCCTAAGAAGGTTAAACATAGAAAAGTGATGAAGGGCCGGATGAATGGGACTGCCTATCGGGGGTCTGATTTCTGCTATGGCGAATATGCCTTGAAAGCTGTCGAGTGTGGTCATTTGACGGCGCAACAGATAGAAGCCGCGCGAATTGCAATCAACCGGAAGGTGAAGCGTGGCGGCAAGATGTGGATTCGTATCTTTCCCGATAAACCTTTGACCAAAAAGCCGGCTGAAACCCGAATGGGCAAAGGCAAGGGTAGTCCTGAACTCTGGGTTGCACCAATCAAGCCAGGAAGAATATTGTATGAACTTACCGGAGTGGATGAAGAGTTGGCAATTCGGGCACTTACTCTGGCAGGGAATAAATTACCGATCGCTACAAAGGTGATTACCAAGGGTACAAGCTTATGAAGGCAAAAGAAATTTTTCAAAAGATAAAAGGAATGAGCCAGGATGAACTTACGGCTAAAGAGCGTAGCCTGCGCGAAGATTTATTCAAGCTGGAGTTTCAGCATCGCGTCAGGCGGTTGGAAAATACCAGCCGGCTACGTGCTATCCGACGAGAAATAGCCAGGGTGCAGACAGTTCAGAACACCATGAAGAAAAACTGATAGCGTTATTGCCGCACTAATCTTGGCAGGTTGGATGTGATCTGAGCCAATAAACTTGACGCGCGAGTTTTGTAAAAAATAATAGCTACTGACTGGAATGCAAATAATGGAAGCAAAAAAAGCTATAAAAAAGACGAGAATCGGTTCAGTGATCAGCAACAAAATGGATAAGAGTGTTGTTGTTCAAGTCGACCGGAAAGTGCGCCATAAATTCTACGGTAAATTTATACATCAGCGCGTGAAGTACATGGCTGATGATCCGGCTGGTACTTGTAACATCGGTGATCGGGTCATGATTGAGGAATGCCGGCCATTGAGTAAGAGAAAACGATGGCGGGTACGTGAAATCATTGCACAGGCGCTGTGATAATATTGAACAGGTCGTTCGCTGCGCTGTAGTGTACGAACTCGACAAGCTGAAACGCCCTGGCGTGCTTATTCGATAAGGGCAATCAATATAATTGGTTGGTGAAGAGATGATACAGACCGAAACAGTACTTGATGTGGCTGATAATTCAGGAGCGAAAAAGGTTTTGTGTATTCGTGTGCTTGGGGGTACGCGAAGAAGATACGCCCGGGTCGGTGACATAATTGTTGTATCAGTTAAAGAAGCCATGCCACACTCTAAAGTAAAAAAAGGTGATGTCATGCGGGCGGTGATTGTACGAACGATCAAGGAAATAAAGAGAATGGATGACACAACGGTACGTTTTGATGAAAACAGTGCGGTTTTGTTGGCCAACTCTGGCGAGCCTGTTGGTACCCGTATTTTTGGCCCCGTAGCAAGAGAATTACGGGCAAAAGGTTTCATGAAAATCATTTCCTTGGCCCCTGAAGTGTTATAATTTTGCAGAATGAAGAGACTTTGGCAGGAGGCCGAGACAATGGATCGAGGTGGTAATTTTTTGAAAAGTAATGATCAGGTAGAAATTATTGCCGGCAAAGACAGGGGTCGTGTCGGCAAAATATTGAAAATATATAACAAAACAGGCAAGGCCTTGGTCGAACGTGCCAACATGATTAAGCGGCATATGAAGCCGTCAGCTACGAATCAGCAAGGTCAGATTGTCGAGAAGGAAGCGCCGATTCATGTTTCTAATCTCATGATTGTCTGTCCGAAATGCACGAAAACCGTGCGTGTGAAGAATAAGGTTTTGGATGACGGCACAAAGGTCAGAATGTGTAAGAAGTGTAATGAATCTATCGAATTAAAGTCTTGATCGGCCATAACGCAGGCTGTTTTGGAGGATATTTGCATGTCGGGGATAGAGGAGTTTTACCGCAAAGAATGTGTTCCTCAACTCATTGAAGAATTTAAATATAAAAACACGATGCAGGTCCCGCGAATTGAAAAGATCGTGTTGAATATGGGGTTGGGAGAAGCAGTGCAGAATCCTAAAGTTGTCGACGCCGCTTCACAGGAACTGACCATGCTAGCCGGGCAAAAAGCGGTGATAACCCGGGCAAAGAAATCCATTGCAAGCTTCAAGCTCCGCGCTGGGATGCCAATCGGCTGTAGGGTAACGTTGCGCAAAGAGCGCATGTATGATTTTTTGTCAAAACTTGTACATATCGCCTTACCAAGGGTTCGTGATTTTCGGGGGGTATCACCGGCAATGTTCGATGGTAGAGGAAACTTCTCCATGGGCATCAAGGAGCATATTATTTTTCCGGAGATTGATTACGATAAGGTTGAAAAGGTCAGGGGTTTGAATATCTCGATCAGGACAACTGCCAAAACTGATGAAGAAGGTCGCTTCCTGCTCAAACTTCTTGGGATGCCTTTTAGAACTTAGTCTTTAGGTCGGACGAGCTGTGGTTTCTCGCTCACGCGACATGAGGCCAGTCGAACCCCCAGGTCTTACGTTTTATGTGTTGGGTAATTGCCCTGAGAGTAAACTGCGATGAAAGAGGGGCGTCTCATAAAAAAATCGTCGAGTGGATTCGTAATCGAGTTGGCGAGACACGTCAGGCCAGTTGAATAAAATTATTAACAGCCAAGGAGGAAAAGTTGGCTAAGAAATCATTAATCGCAAAAAGTTCACGTGAACCTAAATTTCAGGTTCGCGCATACAACCGGTGTCCGCTTTGCGGACGATCACGCGCTTTCATCCGGAAGTTTGGCATTTGTCGATTATGCTTCCGCAGTCTTGTCTCACGTGGCGAGATAACCGGCGTCACCAAGTCGAGTTGGTAATGCTAAGGCATGATTCAATTTTTTATTAGTTTCTCGTGCGGCCCTGTTGCATGACGGCGGCTACACCCATGTATTTGATAGTTTTGTTTTGATGTGATTTTGCAATAACAACTTTGGGTAAGGAGTACTGTCTCGATGTCGATGAGCGATCCCCTGGCAGACATGCTGACTAGGATTAGAAATGCTGGTATGGCGAGATTTGATGTGGTGGATATGCCCCTGTCGAGTCTTAAGGTAGACGTAGCACGCGTCCTGAAGGATGAGGGTTATATCCGCGATTATCACGTCGTTAAAGAAGATACTCAGGGCGTATTGAAAATAGAGTTGAAATATGGCCCCAATAAAGAGCGGGTTATTTCTGGGTTGCGACGGATGAGTAAACCCGGAAAACGGATATATGTGCGGGCCGATAGCATTCCCAAGGTGATGAGTGGTCTTGGAATAGCCATTCTTTCAACGTCAAAGGGATTGGTGACCGATCGCGAAGCGCGGCGGCTTCAGATCGGCGGTGAATTACTATGTGAGGCGTGGTAGCAGAGAGTTAAGATACGCGCGTTGACACTGCTTGAGTTTGAGATGCCAAATTAGATTAGCAGGAAAAAACTGTGGCAGTTGACGACACACCTTGGTTTGGTGATCTGTTCGCCGGATCATAACGCCCAGGGCAGAAACGATTTGGAGGATTTCATGTCCAGAATAGGAAACAAGCCGATTCCATTACCTAAGGGGATCAAAGTTGAATTCGCTGATTCACGAGTGAGGGTGACCGGTCCGAAAGGGACTCTTGAGAGAGAGATACGGCCCGAGTTATCTTTGGCGCAGGATAACGCCAACCTGCTAGTTATTACTGAGAACAATGATAAAAAGACCATGGCCTTGAAAGGCATGACTCGTTCATTAGTTAATAACATGGTGGTTGGTGTTGATAAAGGTTTTCTGTTGCGACTGGCTATTGAGGGAGTCGGATACAAGGCCGAGGTTGATCGATCGACTCTGAAATTGAGCGTAGGATATTCAAACCAGGTTTTATTTGATTTGCCTGCAGGTGTGACTGCATCCGTTGACAAAACCAACACGATTACCCTGGAGGCGATTGACAAAGAACTTCTGGGCATGACCGCTGCCACTATTCGAGCAATCAGGAAACCGGAACCTTATAAGGGGAAGGGCATCCGATATGAATTTGAGCATATAGTTCGCAAGGTTGGAAAATCAGGGTCGAAATAATTTTTCGTAGATGATGAATGAGTGGACAGTTTGCACTGGAAGAATGATTTCATAATGGTGGCAGGATACGACAATGGCTAAAACAGATCCCAAGGTTGTTGCGAGGCAAAAGCGCATCAAGCGCATCAGGAAAAATATTCAAGGCACGACTGAACGACCGCGTTTGCGGGTTTTCCGTAGTGCTAAACATATCTACGCACAGATAATTGATGATGTGAAAGGGCATACCTTGGTGTCAATGTCTTCAGTTCGTATGGATGTCGTGAGTGACGAACCAAAGGACAAGAGAGGTCGCGCCCGTATGGTCGGTAAATTGATAGCCGAGAAAGCGAAGGCCGCAGGGATCGAAGCCGTTGTTTTTGATCGTGGCGGATATATATATCATGGCCGGGTCAAAGCCCTTTCAGATGGGGCGCGGGAAGGCGGGCTGCTTTTTTAGTGTTACTGGTGATGTTAACAAAAGTTACAGGACAATCGAGTTTGGGGGTGTGCCTTGGCGGACTTTAAGCATGGTAAGAGTGAGAACGCGACGGATCTTATTGAAAAGATAGTTTATATCAACAGGGTCGCAAAAGTTGTAAAGGGCGGTCGGCGATTCAGCTTTAGCGCCATCGTAGTGATTGGCGATGGGAAGGGTAAGGTCGGATACGGTTTGGGTAAGGCTAATCAGGTTCCTGAAGCCATTCGCAAGGGAGTTGAGAAGGCCAAAAAGGATATGCAATCCGTGGCCCTGACCACAACCTCTATCCCTCATCAAGTAATAGGGAAATTCGGTGCTGGTTCTGTATTGTTGAAACCGGCTTCAGCCGGTACTGGTGTTATTGCCGGTGGTGGTGTTCGTGCGGTTCTCGAAGCCGCCGGCGTGCAGAACGTGTTGACGAAATGTATCGGTTCCCATAACCCGCACAATCTCGTTAAAGCCACCTTGGCCGGTTTGCGTGATCTGAGAAGTGCTGAGCGAGTAGCAGCATTACGCAATAAGACTGTCGAGGAAATAGTTGCCTAACTCCGACCAGTTGGTACTCCTCTCCGGGTTGATGTGAGCCGGCACTGCGTGAAGGCTCCACCCTGACGAGAAAGTTATGCTGGTTTTTTATTTATGTGAAATGACAAAGCATTAAGTGGGTAGAAAAATGGCAAACGATATAAAAGTTACCTTGACCAAGAGTATGATCGGCAGCACTAGGAAGATACGAGCTACTTTGATTGGGTTGGGGCTGACGAGGCGGCAGAAGACCGTAATTCGAAAGGATACTCCAGAAATAAGAGGAATGGTGCGCAAAGTGCAGCATCTCGTCACGGTAGTGGAGGATTAATTCATGTTGTCTTTGAGTAATTTGTCGCCGAATCCGGCGTCCAGAAAAGAGAAGAAAAGAGTTGGCCGAGGTCAAGGAAGTGGACGTGGGGGGACTGCCACCCGCGGTCATAAAGGATCAAAGGCCCGTTCCGGATATGGAGTGAAGCTGGGTTTTGAAGGCGGGCAGATGCCTCTGCAGAGACGCCTACCTAAGCGGGGCTTCAACAATATTTTCAAGAAGGAATACACAATCATCGATCTGCACGAACTTGATCGTTTTGAAGCAGGTACGCGCATTGATCGAGCCATTCTTTTTCAGGCCGGGTTGGTCGGCAAGAGTGATTTGTTGGTGAAGGTCCTTGCCAATGGGGAGATAACAAAGTCTTTGACGGTTGTTGTTGACAAGGTTAGCGCTGCCGCCCGGCAGAAAATCGAGGCGGCCGGTGGTACGGTGGAAGGCTAATTAAATGCTCGGCGGGATAAGAAATACAGCGAACATTCCTGAACTGCGGCGGCGGATAATCTTCACGTTGTTAATGTTGGCTGTGTACAGGGTCGGGGTCCAGATCCCGACTCCTGGTATCAACGGTGAAGCTCTGGCATCTTTTTTTGAGAAGAATGCCAGCACCATATTTGGCATGTTCAATATGTTTTCCGGTGGGGCGCTGGAGAATTTCTCTATTTTCGCCTTGGGAATAATGCCCTACATCAGTGCCTCTATTATTATCCAGTTATTGACTGTGGTGGTGCCGCAGTTGGAGGCATGGAAGAAGGAGGGTGAAGCCGGTCGCCGGAAAATAACACAATACACTCGGTATGGAACTGTTGTCCTGAGTCTGATTCAAGGTCTTTTTATCAGCATTGGACTTGAGGGCATGACTGGACCGGGGGGTGAGATTATCGTGATGGTGCCGGGGGTGGCATTTAAAATAATGACTATGCTTACCCTTACCTCAGGTACCGCTTTCATCATGTGGCTCGGTGAACAGATGACCGAAAGGGGTATAGGCAACGGCATATCACTCATTATTTTTGCCGGGATTGTGGCCAGGATGCCGGCAGCAGTGATAAACACTTTCCAGATGTTCGGCCAACCCGGCAGATCATACATTTTCTTGCCGTTTTTGCTGGCACTGATGGTAGTTGTGGTTGGGTTGATTATTTATTTTGAGACTGCGCAGCGCCGTATCCCAATACAATATGCAAAGCGGGTTGTGGGTCGACGGGTTTACGGAGGGCAAAGTTCACATCTGCCTTTGAAGATAAATATCCCTGGAGTCATACCTCCTATTTTTGCGTCATCAATCATGATGTTTCCTGCGACGATAGGTGGATTTATGCAGATCGATTGGGTTCAACAGTTTTCTGCCTTGATGAGCCCTGGTTCGATTTATTACTACTTCCCCTTTGTTGGATTCATCGTCTTTTTTTGTTTTTTTTATACGGCCGTTACTTTTAATCCTGTCGATGTCGCCGAGAATCTAAAGAAACACGGCGGATTTATACCTGGTATCAGGCCAGGGAAGAAGACCTCCGACTTTATTGACAAGGCACTTACCAGGCTGACGGTGATCGGTGCAATTTACATTAGTGTCATTAGCGTGTTGCCGACTATTTTGATAAGTAAGTTTAATGTGCCCTTTTATTTTGGTGGAACGGCATTGCTGATCGTGGTTGGCGTGGCGATTGATACAATTGCCCAGATTGAGTCACACTTGGTGATGCGGAATTATGAGGGGTTCATGAAGAAAGGCCGGATAAAGGGCCGTCGGTAGTTTTTTTTTGTCCTCGGCAGGGGGGTGGCATTGTCGCCTCCTTGTGCATTATCTATCCCGCGCGAAAGACTGAGTCTGCGTTTCGAGGACACGGATGATGTGCAGTAAAACAGCATCGGACGCCAAGCTGATAACTCTGAAAAGCCCTGCGGAAATCGAGATCATGCGGGAGGCCAACCAGATCGTGGCTGGCGCCTTGAACATGATTTCTGAAAGGTTGGATGTCGGGCAGACCACATGGCAACTTGACAACTGGGCTGAAGGCTTTGCTCTAGAACGCGGCGCAATCCCTGCGTTCAAAGGATATCACGGTTTTCCAGCCAGTCTCTGTGTGTCGATAAACGAACAAGTAGTGCATGGCATACCATCGCAGAAGGTTAAAATCCGGAAGGGTGATATAGTCAGTATTGATTTTGGTGTGCAGTATAAAGGCTATTTCGGCGACGCCGCCATAACATTACCGGTTGGCGCGATTGATTCCCGGCGGACTGAGCTTCTGCAAGTGACCCGTGAGGCGTTATACGCCGGTATAGCTGCATCGACAGTCGGGAATCGCGTGAATGATATCTCCCGTGCCGTGCAGATGCACGTGGAACGACACGGTTTTTCAGTGGTTCGTCAATTTGTCGGCCATGGTATCGGGGTTTTGTTGCATGAGGGGCCGGAAATACCAAATTTTGTGCGCGATGAAATGACACCTCGTTTACTGGCAGGCATGGTTCTCGCCATTGAACCTATGGTTAATATGGGTGGGGCGGGCGTTAAGATTCTACGAGATGGCTGGACAGTTATTACCAGCGACAAATCTCCTTCGGCTCATTTTGAACACTCCATCGCTGTGACTGAGAATGGACCATTGATTTTGAGCGGGCCATGCAAGACCGAATTGCCACTAGCAAGTACTTGTGGAATTTAGTGTTAATTTTTTAGAAAATAGGGTATAAAAAAAAATTTCGGAAATGGATGAATGGTCTCTGCCTGCTGCGGGGGGAAGACCATTTTTCATTTCTTCACGGCCGAGGTAGTGAGGTTATGCCAAAAGAAGAGGCGATTCAGGTTGAAGGAACCATTATTGAACCTTTGCCAAACGCCATGTTTCGGGTTGAACTTGAAAATGGGCACAGGGTTCTTGCCCATATTTCAGGTAAAATGAGAATGCATTTCATCAAAATACTTCCTGGCGACCAGGTGACTGTTGAACTATCGCCGTATGATTTGACACGCGGCAGGATAACCTTCAGGTCTCGAAATAAGTGATAACATCGTCGTGAGACGCCTCGTGAATACTAAATAGGTGATGTGATGAAGGTAAGATCTTCAGTAAAAAAAATGTGTGCGAGTTGTAAAGTCTTTAAGAGAAATGGAGTGGTGCGGGTTAGCTGCAAGGTAAAAAAACATAAACAACGTCAGGGATAATCCATCCTGAACGAATCACTTTATATTAGTGGAGGAAGAGAACCTTGGCTAGAATAGCAGGTGTTGATTTGCCCAAGAGGAAGCATTTGGAGATTGCCCTGACGTACATTCATGGGATTGGACGGGCTTCTGCTCGGAAGATTCTGGATGAGGTTAATCTGTCCTATAGTATGAATAGTGACGATCTCAGTGAATCCGAGGTTGCGCAGATCAGGAAAATCATAGAGTCCAGATACTCGGTTGAAGGTGATCGGCGCCGGGAGGTATCCATGGATATAAAACGTCTGATGGATGTTGGTTGTTATCGGGGGCTTAGACATCGCAAGGGATTACCCTGTCGCGGACAGCGGACGAAAACCAATGCCCGGACAAGGAAAGGACCACGGCGCGGTGCAGGTGTTAGGAAGTAACAGGATAAATCCATTGTAAGAAGGTTCGCTAGATCGAACGCTGCAGTTGGAGAATTTATTAGGAGATATACATGGCTAGTCCGAAAAAGAGTGCAGTACGGCAAAAACGCAAAGAAAAGAAAAATGTGCCGGAGGGCATCGTATATATTCATTCGACCTTTAATAACACTATCGTTTCCATAGCCGACAAAGTAGGGAATATAATCTCATGGTGCAGTGCCGGTTGCCTCGGTTTTAAAGGTTCTCGCAAGAGTACCCCTTTTGCCGCCCAGAATGCCGTTGCCGAGGCTGCTTCCAAGGCAATGGCTCAGGGACTGCGTAAGGTGGAGGTGATGGTGAAAGGGCCGGGCCCTGGGCGGGAGGCAGCACTTCGTGCCCTGCAGGTGGCTGGGTTGGATGTCAGTCGGATAAGTGATGTAACTCCTCTGCCACATAACGGTTGCAAGCCACCTAAAAGAAGAAGAGTTTAGCAGCAAGCGATCCGGCCTTGTTTTTTGTGTCTGGGTGAGGTTGAGGGTAGATATTCGTTTTATCGTGTTGTCTTAAACGTTGATTGACTAATAATATTCATTTGATTTGTTTGATGGAGGGTTAAATTGGCCAGATATACTGATGCTTCCTGCCGGCAGTGCAGGCGAGAGAATCTCAAGCTATTCCTGAAGGGAGACAGATGTTATTCGGATAAATGCTCCTTTGAGAGGCGTGCGTATGCTCCAGGACAGCATGGCCAACTGAAATTTCGCAAGGTTTCTGACTATGCAGTTCAGTTACGCGAAAAGCAAAAAGTCCGAAGAATTTATGGTATGCTGGAGGGTCAGTTCAGGAGGAGTTTCCAGGCGGCCGAGCAATCAAAAGGTGTCACGGGTGAGAATCTTCTGATGTTGCTCGAACGGAGGCTTGACAGTGCTCTTTTTCGACTTGGTTTTGCCAGTTCGCGGGCACAGGCTAGGCAAATTGTTAGACATAATCATATATTGATAAATGGCAAAAAGGTGAATATCCCTTCTTACATGGTAGGGGTTGGAGATGTGGTTTCCTTAAAGGAAAAGAGTCGAGCAAACAAGTCGATTGTCGAGAGTCTGGAGGCGGTTGCCCGCCGTGGTGTCCCAACGTGGCTTGAGCTTGACAAGGATAATTTCAAGGGAACAGTTAAGGCTATGCCTAATCGTCAGGAACTCACCATGCCCATTCAGGAACAGTTAATAGTTGAGCTCTACTCCAAGTAATTGTTTCTGCATGACTGCCTGATCCGCTTATTTCTTTTATTATCCTGGTTTTTGGCTGGGATAGTTGCGTACTGGTGGGCAGCTAAAAATTCATTTAGGGAAAAAAACGAGCTATGGCACAGGAATTACGGGATGAAACTCCGTTTTATAAGAACTGGTGCGAATTGATTCAGCCTAATCGACTTGAGGTTGATAAGGGATCGCATACAGACTTTTATGGTAAGTTCGTCTGTCAGCCGTTAGAGCGAGGTTTCGCTACTACAATTGGTAATTCGTTGCGTAGGATTCTTCTTTCATCCATCCAGGGTGCCGCCATTACCTCGTTGCGAATTGATGGCGCGATGCATGAATTCACCACGATTGACGGCGTATTGGAGGATGTCTCCGAAATCATTCTTAATTTAAAAGAAGTGCGTCTTAAACTCAATACCGCGGATTCGCAAATCGTCCGCATAGAGAAAACCGGCCGCGGTCCTGTGGTGGCGGGTGATATTGTTAGTGACGGTCGGGTTGAGGTGATGAATCCTGATCTCCATATATGTACAATTACCGGTGGCGGACAATTTGCCGCTGAACTTGAAGTAAGGTGGGGTAAGGGCTATTCGCCGGCTGAGCTGAACAAGAGTGAAGATCATGCCATTGGCGTTATTCCCATTGATGCCATATTCACTCCGATCAAGAAAGTGCAGTATGTCGTCACCCAGGCCCGAGTTGGTCAGCAGACTGACTACGATAAATTGACCATGGAAATCCACACCGACGGCAGTATCAAACCTGAAAACTCCTTAGCTTATGCCGCAAAGATTTTAAAAGAGCATATGGCGATTTTCATTAATTTTGATGAAGAGAGAGCTGAGCCTGTAATTGAACAGGCAGAAGAAAAAGAAGCCAAGCCGTTAAATGAAAATTTATATCGTACGGTTGAGGATCTCGAGTTGTCTGTTCGCTCCGCTAATTGTCTGAAAAACGCCGATATAAATTATATCGGGCAATTGGTCCAAAAAACCGAGGCGGAAATGCTGAAGACGAAGAATTTCGGCCGGAAATCCTTGAACGAGATTAAGCAGCTTCTCCAAGAAATGGAATTGTCCTTGGGCATGAAGATCGATGGGTGGGAACCTCCTGAATCTGTCGTTGCGCCGCCCGAAGAAGAAAATAGTTAATGAGGTATTACCAATGAGGCATCGGAACGCAGGAAACAGGTTGGGCCGTACATCATCACACCGCAAGGCAATGTTGCGGAATATGGTAACATCGTTGTTCGAGCACGAAAGAATCGTGACCACAGCTCCTAAGGCTAAGGAAGCCAGGAAGTTGGCCGACCAGATGATTACATTGGCAAAACGAGGAGATCTCCACGCCAGAAGGCAGGCATTGGAGATAATCCGCAGTAAGTCAGTTGTTGCTAAGCTTTTTGACAAGCTGAAAGCAGACTATATGGATCGGAATGGTGGCTACACACGTATCATACATACTGGCGCGCGGCTGGGTGATGCCGCGTCCATGGCCATTCTCGAATTGGTCAATTATAATGAGGGAGAGAGTGCAGCTGGCGTCACAAATTGACCAGGGGTCAATCGTACGTTGTTATTATTTCCCTGATTAGAAGTTTAGAAAGCTGGTATGAAACCTCCCGTTCATGCCAGCTTTTTTCGTGGTGTGTGGCGGGCGGTTCCTGTAGGCCATCGACGACAGAGAATGGATGTGTTGCATGATTAATCATGAGGCGGAGTCGAAGATGTTTCCCAATGGCATGGTGCCGTTGGGGACGTCTACTTTCCGTTTTGCCTGCCACCCGGGGGTTTCTTGTTTTACCGCGTGTTGTCGTAAACTGGACATGTTCCTCTATCCGTATGATATCCTACGGTTAAAGAAAAGGCTCAATGTAAGTTCCGAAGTCTTCCTCCAAAACCACACGCGACTCTCTGCGGGACTTCATCCTTATTTTCCCGCCGTCATGATGCGGATGGCCGATAATGACGAGCAGACTTGTCCCTTCCTTGGTGAGCAAGGATGCGTTGTCTACGCGGACCGGCCCTCTGCCTGTCGGACTTATCCGCTTGAGAGAGCCGTGGATCGTGCTTCACGGCGTGGTCGTCCTCAGGAATATTATTTTTTGACGGATCATCCCTACTGCCGTGGCCATGAGGAGAGCGCGACCCATTCTGTGAGCGATTGGCTTCGCGAGCAGCAGCTCTTGCACTATAATGTGATGAATGATCTATGGGCCGAGGTCGATACGGTTTTTGCCGGAAATCCGTGGCGAGGCGAAGGGGTGGCGGGCCGCTGGCAGCAGTTGGCATTTATGGTCTGCTATAATATTGACGCATTCAGGAATTTTGTCCATGAATCCGGCCTGCTGCGACGGTTCAGGCTGGACAAGGCACGGCTCAGACTGATCAACCACGGTGACGATGAAGCCCTGCTAAAGTTTGGTTTTGATTGGTTGCGCCAAGAGCTGGCCGGTCTGCCTACTCTATGTGCCAAATAAGGAACGGCATCGCTTTCTCTTGCATTAATGGCTGTTACCTGGTAAAAAAATACGTTTTTTGGATGGATTGGACCCTTGGCGTTTTGCGTCTTGGGAAAGATCAACTTCTGGATTGCGCAACGTTGTTGCCTGTCGATTCAGGTGACACGAAAACACACATCCCTGCATAGGAACCCCTTGGTGCTTCTTCATGAAGTCGGGGAAATGGGATGGAGGAAAAACCATAAACGAGGAGGTTTTGAATGGCTTATGTAACAATGAGGCAAATGCTTGAGGCCGGTTTGCATTTTGGGCATCAGACCAGGCGCTGGAATCCGAAGATGAAGCCGTATATTTACGGCCCACGCAACGGGATCTATATTATCAACCTTGACAAGACGATGCGCCTGTTCAATCGGGCATACGAATATGTGGTGTCTGAGGTGGCAAAAGGTGGGTACATCCTTTTTGTGGGGACGAAGCGCCAGGCACGTGAGAGCATAAAGGAAGAGGCAGAGCGCTGTGGTATGTTCTATATCAACCACCGCTGGCTGGGCGGGACGCTCACCAACTTTCAGACCATTAAGAAGGGTATCGAACGGCTTAAATCTATCGAGTCCATGCAGGCAGACGGATCCATCAGCCGTTTTCCCAAGAAGGAAGTTCTGTTGATGGGCAAGGAACAGATCAAACTAAACAGAAACATCGGCGGAGTCAAACATATGCGGGGCCTGCCTTCCGCTCTTTTTGTCGTTGATCCGAAAAAGGAACAGATCGCGGTTAGTGAGGCTGTAAAACTTGGTATTCCTGTTATCGGGCTGGTCGATACCAATTGTGACCCGGACGGTATTGATTTTGTGATACCGGGTAATGATGATGCGATCCGGGCCGTAAAACTTATTACATCGAAAATCGCCGATGCTGTGCTGGCCGGCCGGGAGCAGGTTGCCGAGGATGGCGGTGCTGGCGAGGAAATGGCAGCGGCCATGGCTGCTGCTGAAGGCGCGACGGTTATGGAAGCGCCGGATGGCGCGGACGAGCTGGCGGCTGCGGATGCCTGATTTGCTATTCCTTTAGTACGTTAGAAATAGTTTTCTGTGCGTTTTTGGCAGAAAACTATTTCGTAAAGGTATTTATCACGTTTATCGGGGTTAGGGGCTGGGGCAAACTGGTCGAGAGGTTTACGCCTTTCTTTAATCAGGAGCAAAGGACCACGGACGGTTTTTTGCTATTGACAATAGATCAAGAGGAGTGTGGCAGTGCAAATCACAAGTCAGATGGTGAAGGAACTCCGGGACAAAACCAATGCCGGCATGATGGATTGCAAAAAGGCATTGTCTGAAACCGCCGGAGATATGGAAAAGGCTGTTGATTATTTGCGCCAGAAAGGTCTGGCCGTTGCCCAGAAACGGGCAGGACGGGCTACCAGTGAGGGCGTCATCCATACTTACATTCATGCCGGCGGCAAGTTGGGTGTGATGGTGGAGGTAGGCTGTGAGACCGATTTTGTGGCCAAGACCGATGCCTTTAAGGATTTCGCCAAGGATATTGCCATGCATGTGGCAGCATCCAATCCGATTTCCATAAGTAGGGAAGAAGTGCCCGATGATGTGCTGGCCCGGGAGAAGGAGATTTACAAACAGCAGGCCCTTGATTCCGGCAAACCAGCGCAGATTCTCGACAAAATCGTTGCTGGCAAGGTGGATAAATTTTTCGCCGATGTCTGTCTTCTAGAGCAGAAGTTTGTCAAGAATCCGGATCTGACTGTGCGGGACCTTCTAAACGCCCTGATCGCCCAGATGGGCGAGAATATCTCAGTGAAAAGGTTCGCGCGGTTTCAGGTCGGCGTTTGACGCACTACCGAGTCGGCCACAGGATCGGCAGCTGGGATACATTGAGGTCCAGGTTTATATGGATTCGCAATGTTAAGCCAGTTGCCGTTTTTCCAGATAATCTTTTTGTCGATTCAGTGCAAAGGGGGCGACATCATTCATGAGCGAGAGCAAATATCGACGGATTCTGTTGAAGCTCAGTGGCGAAGCCCTGATGGGGGATGCCACCTTCGGTATCAGCACCGAAGTGCTCGAGTATGTGGCAGATGAGGTGAAAAAGATAATCGATCTCGGGGTGGAGATCGGCATGGTGATCGGCGCCGGCAACTTTTTTCGAGGTGTGGCCGGGGCCTCTAAGGGTATGGACCGCAGCACCGCCGATAATATGGGCATGTTGGCCACGGTTATCAACAGCTTGGCCATGCAGGATGCCATGGAAAGAAGGGGGATTGTCACCAGAGTCATGTCCGCCTTTGCCATGCCCAGTGTCTGTGAGCCCTATATCCGCCGAAAGGCTATCCGTCATCTGGAAAAGGGGCGGGCGGTGATTTTTGCGGCCGGCATCGGAACGCCCTATTTCACTACGGATACGGCAGCCGTAATTCGCGCTCTGGAAATCGAGGCGGATCTCATCTGCAAGGCGACACGGGTGGATGGGGTTTACGACCGTGATCCCCTGCTGTATCCTGACGCTGTGAAATTTGAGAGCCTGTCTTACCGCGAGGTATTGAAACGACGGCTGAAAGTGATGGACGCCGCCGGCATTTCGTTGGCCATGGACAATAATATTCCAATTATTGTCCTTGATTTGAAAAAGCCTGACAATATCAAGCAGGCCCTGTGTGGAGGACGCCAGGGGACATTGGTAGAGGGAGGGAGCGAAGATGACGGTGATTGAAACCTTGCCGGAGAAGATGGCGAAAAGTCTTGAGGCATTTCGACATGAGTTGACCAGAATTCGGACAGGCCGCGCTTCCTTGTCGCTTGTGGACGGTGTCAAGGTGGATGCCTACGGGTCGGTTATGCCGTTGAGCCAGGTCGCCACGTTAACCATCCCGGAGAGCAGGATGATCGTGATTCAACCATGGGATCCACATATGCTCGGCGTGATCGAAAAGGCCTTACTCAAATCCAACCTGGAGGTAACACCGGCCAGTGACGGCAAGGTAATCCGTTTGACTATCCCGCAGCTCACCGAGGAACGCCGCAAGGAAATGGTCAAGCGTGTCAAGAAAATAGCCGAGGAATATCGCGTGGCGGTCCGTAATCTGCGTCGGGACACACTTGATGTTCTGAAGAAGATGAAGAAGGACAAGGAACTTTCTGAAGACGATATTTTCAAGCAGCAGGAAGATGCCCAGAAGGTGACCGATCAATACATCAGCAAGATCGACGCGATGGCCGTAGATAAGGAAAAAGAAGTAATGGAGGTGTAGGTTGTATCCTGTCTTGTCTGACCGGATTTTCGGCTGATTCGCTTCCGGGCCGATCTCCTTTCTTTTGTTTTTTCTTGTTGTTAACCCGGCATTTTGTAAGCTGGACGAATCTGACATGTCCGATAAACGTGAGCTGGATCCGAACAAGATTCCACGTCATATAGCCATCATCATGGACGGCAACGGCCGATGGGCGCGGAAACGCAAGCTGCCGCGGGTTATGGGCCACAAGGCCGGTGCGGACTCGGTGAAGGATATTGTCAAAGCGGCGTATGAACTCGGTATCTCCTACCTGACCCTGTATGCCTTCTCAACCGAGAACTGGAAGCGGCCGCCTCTTGAGGTTCAGGCCCTCATGGGGTTGTTGCGGTCTTTTTTCGGAGACGGGGTTGACAGCTTGGTGCAGAAAAAAATCCGGCTGCATTGCATTGGGCAGCTGGAACAATTCTCCGGTGATCTGCAGAAATTGATCAAGCAGGCGGTCAGCGATACGGACAAGGCCGCCGGCTCCGCCCGCGGTCTCACCCTGACGCTGGCCCTGAATTACGGCGGCCGGGCGGAAATTGTCAGGGCGGCTCGAATGCTGGCGGAAAAATGTTGTCTGGGTGAGATCGCCAGTCAGGATATCTCTGAAGATGTGTTCGCTGCGCACCTGTACACCGTCGGCCAGCCTGATCCGGATATCATCATCAGAACCGGCGGCGAGAGCAGGTTGAGTAATTTCCTCTTGTGGCAGGCATCTTATGCAGAAATGTATGTCACTAGGGTCATGTGGCCTGACTTCAGGCGGGCCGATCTGATCGAGGCAATTCAGGATTACCAGGGGCGGGAACGGCGTTATGGCAAGACTGGCGAGCAGGTGTTGAATAGCCGATGAAGCGAATCGCGACAGGCTTGATCCTCGGAGGCGGTTGGCTGCTCCTGCTCCTGTATGGGTCGTTTTTTTTGTTCTGGCTGGTGACGGTCGTAATCGGCGGTGTCGCTCTGTATGAATATGGCCGAATTGTTATTCCCGGCCATGTCCGGGAACATGTCCTCTGTTGTGTTCTCTGTGGTCTTATTCCTCTCCTGACATCATACGGCGGCGATCTCGCCGCAGTTGCCGTTGGACTCATGCTGGCGTTATTTCTGTTGATCGGCTTCTGCCTGTGGCGTTATGAGACCTTGGGAGCCCCCTTTGATTTTCTGAGTCGTGCCGGGTTTGGTGTTTATTATGTGGGTTTCTGTCTCGCCCATCTGGTTCTCATTTTGAGGCAGCCGGACGGTAGGTACTGGCTTCTGGTTCTTACCGCCATCATTGCCGCCGCTGATACGGGTGCCTATTATACCGGCACCTGGCTGGGCAGAACGAAATTGTGTCCGGCCATCAGTCCTGGGAAGACCGTGGCCGGCGGGATCGGCGGTCTTGTTGTCGGCACTTTAGCCGGCCTCGTTGCTGCCGCCTATTTCGTGCCAGGGGCGTCTCTGTCGCGGGTTGGTGGATGGGCCGTTGTCTTGGTCTGCGTCGGCCTGCTGGGAGATCTTGTCGAGTCGGTGTTGAAACGGGCTGGCGGAGTGAAGGATTCCGGCACGCTCCTGGCCGGTCATGGCGGTGTGCTGGATCGCGGCGACAGTCTACTTTTGGCCGGCCCGGTGCTCTATTATCTCCTGCATTTCGGCTGGTTGACCTGCTAGTCTTGCCATGGCAAAAAATATCGCAATACTCGGTTCCACTGGCTCCATCGGCAGAAATGCCTTGGATGTTATCAGCCAGTTTCCTGAACAGTTCCGGGTGGTGGGGTTGGCGGCTGGCGATAATATTGCCTTGCTGCGCGAACAGATTCTGGCCTGGCAGCCGCGGCTGGTCTCGGTGCGGAACGAAAAACTGGCAGCCGATTTGATTGCCTGCCTGCCTGCCGGCTGGGGGGAAAAGGTCGCCTGGGGGCCGTTGGGCAATGAACGGGTGGCCAGTCTGGCCGAGGCCGACATGGTGGTTTCGGCCATTGTCGGCGCCGCCGGGTTGTTGCCGACTCTGGCCGCGATCCGGAGCGGCAAGGATGTGGCCCTGGCCAACAAGGAAACGTTGGTCATGGCGGGTCCGCTGGTCATGGAAGAGGTAAGGCAACACCAGGTTCGCCTGCTGCCCGTGGACAGCGAGCACAGCGCCGTGGCCCAGGCAATGGCCGGTGGTCGTCGCCAGGATGTGGCCAACATCATTCTGACCGCATCGGGCGGGCCTTTCCGGGAATTGCCGGCAGCGCAACTCTGGGATGTTACTCCGGCGCAGGCGTTGCATCATCCGAATTGGAATATGGGCCGCAAGATTTCAATCGATTCCGCCACGCTGATGAATAAAGGGCTGGAGGTTATCGAGGCCCGCTGGTTGTTTGACCTGGAACTGGAACAGATCAAAGTCGTTGTCCATCCGCAGAGCATTATCCATTCTCTGGTGGAATTCGTCGACGGTTCCGTGCTGGCCCAGATGGGGGTGCCAGACATGCGGGTGCCGATCAGCTATGCCTTATCCTATCCCGAGCGACTGGCGACCGAGTTGGCGCGGCTTGACCTGCTTGCCTGTCAGGCCCTCAGCTTCCAGTCGCCCGATTTGGTGCGTTTCCCGGCCTTGGCCATTTCCTATGAGGCCTGCCGGCAGGGCGGCACGATGCCGGCGATGTTGAACGCGGCGAACGAGGAGGCGGTGGCCGCCTTTCTGGCCGGTCGTATCCGTTTTCCGGAAATTACCCAGGTGGTGCAGGAAACCCTGCGGCAGTCGCCCAGGCAGGAGGCATTGGATGTGCAGGCCGTGATCAATGCCGATCAGGCGGCCAGGAAGATTGCGAATGCGGTGGTGGATATTTTTGCCGACGCTTGGCTGGCCAGCCGAGTGGACTCGCCGTCCAACATGTGACCCGCGACCCAACGGGACTCCCTAAAGAGGAAAAACTTCAATGAATACTTTTTTTTCTTTTGTGATTGTTCTTGGACTGCTGATTTTTGTCCATGAGTTTGGCCATTTTCTCTGGGCAAAAATTTTCGGGGTCCGGGTTTTGAAATTTTCCCTGGGGTTCGGGCCGCGGCTTTTTGGTAAGCAGTTCGGCGAGACCGAGTATCTGCTCTCTGCCTTCCCTCTGGGCGGTTATGTGAAGATGTTCGGCGAGATTCCGGGCGAAGTGGAGGAGGCCTCCGCCCAGGATGCCCACCGGTCCTTTTCCGGCAAACCAGTCTGGCAGCGATTTATTATCGTGGCGGGCGGCCCGCTGTTCAATCTGCTGTTCGCCGCCTTTCTTTTTGTTCTGATCTTTTCGATAAACGGGGTGCCGCAGCCGGTGGACGGTACCAAGATCGGCGGCATTGGCCAGGATTCGCCGGCCGCGGCCGCCGGGCTGCAAGTCGGCGATATGATCACAACCATTGACGGCGCCAAGACCATCACCTGGGAAGATGTGTCGGAGCGGATCAGGCTCAGCAACGGCAACCCGGTGCATATCACGGTTCAACGCCAGGAACAAACCGTAGAGTTCGTGATCCAGCCGACCATGAGTACGATGAAGAACCTTTTCGGCGAGGTAGTCGGCGAACGCTATATGGTTGGCATTTCGCGCTCCGATGAGGTGATTTACGAAAAGGTCCCGCTGTCAGAGGCGCTGATCGCCGGTGTTACTCAGACATGGAACTGGGTCTATCTGACCATTCTTGGTCTGGTCAAAATCATCCAGAAGGTCGTTCCCGCCTCCGAACTGGGCGGCCCCATCCTCATCGCCCAGATGGCCGGCAAGCAGATGGAAGCAGGTTGGCTTAATTTTCTCTATTTCATGGGGGTGATCAGTGTCAATCTTGGCGTACTCAATCTGTTGCCCATCCCTATTCTGGATGGGGGACATCTGGTGTTTTTCTCGGTGGAGGCGATCTTGCGCAAACCCCTGAGCCTGCGGACCATCGAGATGTTCCAACAGGTCGGCCTCGTGCTGCTGGGCTCACTGATGGTTTTTGTTTTTTACAACGATTTGATGCGGATATTCGGCTGAGCGGTCTGGCAGGAGAAACCGTCAGGTCCAAGGCGCCTGTCTACCTGCTGTACGCCGTCTGACCCCCCTTTCCTCAGCCGTCCGGGAGAACAGGCATATGGCACCCCCTGAGAGTCAGCGGCTTCCGCGCGCGACGCCAGTCCTCCTTGCCCTGGAGACGGCCACCACGTTCGGTAGCGTCGCCCTGGTTGCCGGAGACCGGTGCGTGGCCGAATATTCGCTGCAGTCCCCTCTTACCCATTCCAGGCGACTCTTGGCCGGCGTGGAGTGGATCATGCAGGAAAGCGGCAGCCGCTGGGAAGATATCGACGGGATCGCGGTCAGTCTCGGGCCCGGCAGTTTCACCGGTCTGCGTATCGGCCTCAGCACGGTAAAGGGCCTGGTGTTGGCAACGGGCAAACCGCTTTTGGGCGTTGGCACCCTTGACGGGCTGGCCGGACAGTTCCGGCAGGCCTGCCATTTGGTCTGCCCGGTGCTTGATGCCAGGAAAAAAGAGGTATACACTGCGTTTTACCGAAGCGATGCGCATGGGGTCTGTCAGCGGCTCAGCGAGTACCTGGTTCTGCCGCCGGAAGCGTTCTGCGCTATGCTCACCGAACCGGTTATCCTGGTCGGCGACGGCGCCGAGGTGTATGGCGAGCTTTTTCAGGAGAGGTTGGCCGGCCGGGTGAGCATAGCGCCGGCCTCAATCTATTTCCCGCGGGCCGCCGCAATCGGCATGTTGGCGGTTGCGAAATGGCGTCGGCAGGAATTCCTGGATGCGTCGACGACGGTTCCTGTCTATATCCGGCCTTCAGAGGCGGAGCTGCTTTTTCCGAAAGCCGGTTCCCCGAGTGGTTGACGGATATCTTACGGCAGCCGGCCCGTCTGGTCTGCAGTCTATTGAGCTAACAGGGGAAGTCGATCTTGCGGGGGGTGCAGGAAGCGCACAATGATTGAACGGCGTAAAACCAGGCAAATTCGGGTGGGTTCGGTGGCGATCGGCGGCGATGCGCCTATCGTGGTCCAATCCATGACCAACACCGACACCCGGGACGTCGAGGCAACCGTTGCCCAGATTCGGCGTCTGGAGGAGGCCGGTTGTGAGCTGATCCGGGTGGCGGTCGTGGATATGGAGGCGGCCCGGGCCATCCGGGCTATCCGCGACCGGATTGCAATCCCGCTCATTGCCGATATCCATTTCGATGCCCGGCTGGCAGTGGCGAGCATGGAAAACGGCGCTCAGGCCATTCGGATCAATCCGGGTAATATCGGCGGCGCAGCCAAGCTGGCGCGGGTAGTGGCCGCGGCCAAGCTTCATGACGTGTCGATTCGGGTCGGCGTCAACAGCGGCTCGCTGGAAAAGGATATCCTGAAAAAATACGGCCACCCGGTACCTGCCGCCCTGGTGGAAAGTGCCCTCAGGAATGTGGCGCTTGTCGAGGGCCATGGTTTTTACAACATCAAGATATCGTTGAAGTCCTCCGATTCGTTGAGTACCGTGGCCGCCTACCGGGAGTTGGCGGCCAGATGCGATTATCCGCTCCATCTTGGAGTCACCGAGGCGGGCGGCCTTATCGCCGGCACGGTCAAGTCAAGTGTTGCCCTGGGCATTCTGCTCTACGAGGGGATCGGCGACACCTTCCGGATTTCGTTGACTCGTGATCCGGTGGAGGAGGTGCGGGTCGGTTACGAACTCCTCCGAGCCCTCAATATTCGGCATCGCGGCCCGGAACTCATCTCCTGCCCCACCTGCGGCCGCTGCGAGATTAATCTCTTCGGCCTGGCCGAACAGGTGGAGCAGCATGTGCAATCCATGTCGACGCCATTGAAGATCGCGGTCATGGGTTGCGTGGTCAACGGGCCGGGAGAGGCCCGGGAGGCGGATATTGGCGTGGCCGGCGGCAAGGGGGTCGGAATTATCTTCAAGAAGGGTCGGCTGCACCGGAAGGTGGCCGAGCAGGATCTGCTCGCCGTTTTTCTGAAGGAACTGGATGAAATGGCTGGCAGTGGGAAAGGCAACGGCAAGGTCAGGGCTGGCAAGACACCCCGGAAAAAAACATTGAAGGGTAAGTAGATGCGTTATTCGAAGGTACTGATTCCGACTCTGAAGGAAAACCCCTCTGATGCAGAGGTGGTGAGCCATCGCCTGCTGCTGCGGGCCGGCTTTATCCGCAAACTGACCTCCGGGGTGTATAATTATCTGCCCCTGGGGCTGGCCGCCATCCGCAAGGTGGAGCGGATCGTCAGGGAAGAGATGAATCGGGCCGGAGCCCAGGAACTGCTGATGCCCATGGTGCAGCCGGCCGACCTCTGGAAGGAGTCCGGACGCTGGGAACAATACGGTCCCGAGTTGCTCCGTTTCACGGACCGGCATGAACATGAAAGCTGCCTCGGACCGACCCATGAGGAGGTGATTACCGATCTGGTGCGTCGTGAGGTGCATTCCTACCGGGATCTGCCGCTCAACCTCTATCAGATTCAGACCAAGTTCCGGGATGAGATTCGGCCGCGGTTCGGGCTGATGCGGGGCAGGGAGTTCGTCATGAAGGATGCCTACAGTTTTGATGCGTCGGATCAGGATGCTGATGTCTCGTATCAGGCCATGCGCGATGCCTATCATCGGATTTTTTCCCGCTGCGGTCTTTCGTTCAGGGCGGTCGAGGCCGATACCGGCAGCATCGGCGGCAGTTTTTCCCATGAGTTCATGGTACTGGCCGCCACTGGTGAGGATACGCTGGTGATCTGCCAGGCGTGCAGCTATGCCGCCAATATGGAGAAGGCCAGGGTGCGGCCGCCGGCCGGCGGAGGTGACGAGCCGGTTTTGCTTGCCTTGGAACGGGTGGAGACCCCAGGCAAAAGGAAGGTGGAGGCGGTCACCGAATTTTTAGGGATCAGCCCGCAACAGCTGGTCAAGACCATGGTTTATCTGGTCGATGGCCGGCTAGTGGCGGTTCTGGTCCGCGGCGACCACGAGGTGCAGCCGGTCAAGCTCAAAAATCTCCTGGGGGCGGTGGAGGTGGAACTGGCGGACGACGACCGGGTCTTCGCGGTTACCGGGGTGCCGACCGGGTATCTGGGGCCGCAGGGGCTGGCGATCGAGGTGGTGGCCGACCAGGAGGTCATGGCCATGCGCAACTTTGTGATCGGCGCTAATGAAAAAAATTTCCATCTGAAAAACGCCAATGTGGGCCGCGATTTCAGCGTGGCCCAAAGCGCTGACCTGCGGCAGGTCACTGAGCAGGACCGCTGCGCGGTCTGCGGCGGCCAACTGGAGCTTACCCGGGGGATTGAGGTCGGGCATATCTTCAAGCTGGGCGACAAATACAGCCGGGCCATGCAGGCCACCTTTCAGGACAGCGAGGGCGTGGAGCAGCCATTTGTCATGGGATGTTACGGGATCGGGGTCAGCCGGGTGGTGGCGGCGGCTATTGAGCAGAACCATGACGAGCATGGCATTATTTTTCCGCTGCCCATTGCGCCGGTTCAGGTCGTTATCCTGCCGCTCGGGGCAAAGGAGGCGGCGATAACCACCGCCGCCGAGACGCTGTATGAAGAACTGGGCCGGCAGGGGATTGAGGTGATGCTCGATGACCGCGATGAACGGCCGGGAGTCAAGTTTAAGGATGCAGACCTGATCGGGGTCCCGTACCGGGTGACCATTGGCAAGCGCTTTGTGCAGGAGGGCCTTATCGAATGCCGGCGCCGGCGGGACGGCCAGACCGAGACCCTGCCGATGACGGGCGCCGCCGAACACCTTGCCGGTCTGATCCGTGCGGAACTGGCCGCCCTGGCTGTCCCCGGCCGCGTGTGACATGACGCCGATAACAACTATTGCCGAGATCATCGACCGTGCCCACGGTTATCTGGAGGATACCGACCTTGCGCCTCTACAGAAGGCCTACGAGTACGGGCTGAAGATTTACAACGGCAAGAAACATTTTCTCTCCGACCAACCCTATATCGTCCATGCCCTGGGGGTGACCCACATCCTGGTCGCCATGCGGCTGGACCTGAAGACCTTGCTTGCCGGCCTTCTGCACGGTGTTCTCAAGGAAGATCCTTCTCTTACTTTCCGGGAATTGAGCGATCTGTTCGGTCCGGATGTCGCCAATATTGTTCGGGGTGCCACGCGGATCACCAATGTCCAGTTCAACAGTCGGTTGACCTACCAGGCTGAAAATATCCGGAAACTGCTGCTGGCCATGGCCTCGGACCTGCGGGTTTTGCTGGTCAAGCTTGCCGACCGTCTATACGATATGCGATCGTTTGCTCGGGAGGATCTTGAACTGCGGCGCGATCTGGCCCAGGGAACCATGGAGCTCTATGCGCCGCTTGCCAGCCGGATGGGTATCGACTGGATGAAACGCGAGCTTGAGGATCTGGCCTTCAGCTATCTGCATCCGGAAGAGTATCAGGATCTGACCCAACGGATTGAAAGCACCACGGCGGACCGCCAGGCATATGTGGAAGAGGCGATGGCCATCCTGCGCGGCAAGCTGGAGGTGAACGGTCTTGCCGGGTTCCAGATTATCGGTCGGCCCAAGCATCTCTTCAGTATTTACAAAAAACTCATTGCCCAGCAGATCCCCCTGGAAAAGGTCTACGACAAGGTGGCCTTCCGGATCATTGTCAATACGGTCAAGGAGTGCTACGAGGCCCTGGGTGTGGTCCATGCCAACTGGCCGCCGGTGCCCGGCCGGATCAAGGATTTTATCAGCAGTCCCAAGGCGAATAACTATCAGTCGATGCATACGACCGTGGTCGGCCCGCGCGGCGAGTTCATGGAAGTACAGATCCGGACCCACGAGATGGATCGGGTCGCCCAGGAAGGTGTTGCCGCCCACTGGGCCTATAAAGAGGGGCAGGCGATCAGCGACCGGGACGCCAGGGTCTTCAAGGACCTCAAACAGCTGGTGCAGTGGCTGCAGGAGTTGAAGGATCCCAAGGAATTCCTGGATTCAGTCCGGGGAGAGCTCTATGAACCGGATGTCTACGTTCTGACCCCCAAGGGCGAAGTGAAGGAGTTGACCCAGGGTAGCACCCCCCTTGATTTCGCCTATCTCATCCATACCGAAGTCGGCAACCGTTGTACGGGCGCCAAGGTGAACGGCAGGATCGTGCCCCTGAAGTATACGTTGCAGAACGGCGATCAGGTGGAGATCATCACCTCGCCTAAGCAGAAACCCCGGCGGGGGTGGTTGGTTCTGGTCAAGACGAGCCGCGCCAAGTCCAGAATCCGCCAATGGCTGCGTCGGGAAGAAAATGAAAAGGCGATCCATGTCGGCCAGGAAATTTGCGAGCGGGAGCTGCGCAAACACGATACCACCCTTAAGAAGCTGATCAAGACCGGTCACATCAAGAAGCTGCTCAAGGATCTGCGCTGCAATTCACTGGATGAACTGCTCGGCCGGGTGGGCTCGGGCAGTATCTCCGTTGCTGCCTTGATGCGGGAGTTGCAGCCGGCGGAGATCCGGGCGGAGGCCGCAGCCCGTGAGGATGACCGGCTCCAGCAGAAGGTGACGCCAGACGGGCAGGTGGTCGGCAGGGATACCGGGGCGATTCACATTGAAGGAATCGATGACATGCTGGTCAAGATCAGCCAGTGCTGTCTACCGGTGCCGGGCGACGAGATCATGGGCTTTATTACGACCGGCCGGGGTATCTCCATTCATAAGGCAAAATGCCAGAACCTGCTGGCCACTGATCCTCATCGACGGATTGAGGTGCACTGGTCCGCTGATTCCCAGTCCGTATTCCGGGCGCCGATCAGGGTAATCACCCAGAACCGTAAGGGCATGCTGGCCGAACTGAGCACGACGATCAGTCGGGATGACGCCAACATTGTGGAAATAGAAGCACGGGTCGGTGCTGATAATCTGGCCACCACCAATATCGTGGTTGAAATCAAGAATCTCAGACATCTGCAGACCCTTCTTCAGCATCTGCGCCAACTGGACGGGGTGACTGAGGTGCGGCGCGGGTGAGAGGGCGTAGTGGAAAAGGCGGTGGAAATGACGACCATGCGGCTGACTGTGCCGGTCATTGCCATTCTGCGCGGTGTGGAAAGGGATTTCTTCGGTGATCTTATGCGGGTTTCTTTTGCCGTCGGCCTGCAGGCCATCGAGGTGACGATGAATACGGCCGGCGCCGAGGAGATGGTCAGGGATTGTCGGCCGGAGGTGCCGGCCGGGAAATTCCTGGGCATGGGCACGATCCGCAACCTGCATGAAGCGGAGAGGGCAGCGGCTGCCGGGGCCATGTTTCTCGTCACCCCCAATCTGGATGTGCGGGTGATCGAATTTGGGCGTGCCATGAACATCCCGGTGATTGCCGGCGCCCTGACGCCGACCGAGATCTTTGCCGCCTGGGCGGCCGGGGCCGCCATGGTCAAGGTTTTTCCCTGCGGGGCAATGGGTGGACCCCGCTACATCAGCGACCTGCGCGGGCCTTTTGAGATGATCCCGCTGGTGGCGGTGGGCGGAGTGAGCCAGGACAATGCCGCGGCTTACCTGGCAGCCGGCGCCCGGGCGGTTGGCGTCGGCGTGTCGTTTTTCGGCAGAGAGGCCTATCAGCGGAAAAATCTCGAAGAGGTGGCCGTGCATGTGGAAAAATTTCTGGAGAAGTTGTCAGACTCGGCCGGATGAAGTATAAAGGAGCCGGTCGGTTTTTTGGTTTAGGAGATGTATGGCCTGGCGCTGATGTCTGGAAGGAACCGGTGCGTGGCGGCTCGGGCCGCCAGGAGTTGTTGGCAGACGGTAATCGGGAAGTGAGGAATTTTACTGAAGAGAGGGGATTATGTTCAGGCCGGAGATTAAGGTAATTGATTGCACTGTCCGCGATGGCGGCTTGATGAATAAATGGCAGTTCGATGACGATTTTGTCCGGCAGGTCTATCGGGCACTGTGTGATGCCGGGGTCGACTACATGGAGATCGGCTATCTCAGCTCGGAGAAGGCGTTTTCCAGAAAGGAATACGGCGCCTGGCGGTTCTGCGCCGAGCAGGATCTGCAAAAGGTCATCGGCCGCTGCGAGAAACGGATCAAGCTGTCGGCCATGGCGGATATCGGCCGGATCGATTACGAGGACATCCCCCCGAAGTCCGAAAGTTCCCTGGACATGATCAGGGTGGCCTGTTATGTACATCAGGTGGATGCGGCCATTGCCCTGGCCCATCACTGCCAGGAAAAGGGCTACGAAACCACCATCAACCTGATGGCCGTCTCCACCGTCGGGCTGCGGGATTTGAACGAGGCACTTGAAGATCTGGCCAAGAGTCGGGTGCCGATCATCTATCTGGTGGATAGCTTCGGTGCCTTTTATTCCGAGGACGTCGATATTCTGGCGTCCAAGTATATCGAGCGGCTGCCGGGCAAGACCATCGGCATCCACTGCCACAATAATCAGCAACTGGCCTTTGCCAACACCATCGCCGGCATCATCGCCGGCATCAATTTTCTGGACGCCACCCTCTACGGTATTGGTCGCGGCGCTGGCAACTGTCCGGTGGAATTGCTGCTTTCTTTTCTGAAGAACCCCAAATTCCGGGTCCGGCCCCTGATCGAATGCATTGAAAAGCAGATTTTTCCCTGGGCCAAGAAGATTGACTGGGGCTATTCCATTCCCTACATGATCACCGGCGTCCTCAATCAGCATCCGCGGGCTGCGATGGCGGTCATGGAATCGGACCACAAGGAACTGGTTACCGATTTTTTTGATCAGGCGACCAGTACTACCGAGATGGTTTGACGCCCAAGTTTCCTTCTTGGTCGGCCCGGCCTTGGGCAGCCACAAACAAATCATGGCTCTAACCCCGATAAACGGGATAACCACTTTCTGTGAAATAATTTTTTGTCAAAAACGCGCAGAAAATTATTTCTAAGGTACTAACCGGGCTGTTGTGGTATAATTGATACGTTTTTTAATAACGTGAGCATTCTGGATAAAATGCCACGACAAGTTGTCACCCCGTCCAGCTGTTATGCCCCGCGGCTTGCTCGGGGTTTTTTCGTGAGACGGGACGCGGTTGTCATTCGGACCTATGATCACGTTGATGCGGTTGGCTATTTCCCGTTTGAAACCCCTTGTGGGGAACCGGTACGTCTTCTTTCTGCTCTTTCTGCTTTCCTACACGAAGATTCTGGAGCTGTTTGATGGGCTGCCCTCGCTGTTGCCGGCCTGGCGGTTCGAGATCCCGCTGCTTTTCTATCTGTACATCTACCTCAATCTGATAACCCGGAAAGACCGGTTGCAACCCTGGATCGCAGCCGGGCCCATTATTCTGGCCTACGGGATTTTCGACGTCTACCATTTTCAGTTCGGCCGGCTGCTGCGCATCACCGAGGTTGCCCAACTGCCGGAGATGTTCCAGGTGATCTCTCCCGCCTTGAGTGTGTTGACCTGCCTGCTGGTCGGCCTGCCCATCCTGGCCCTGCTTGCTTCCCTGCGGCCGCGCCGGCTGCCGGTCATGGCGGCGGGAGGGCTGCCGTTGCTGACGCTGCTGTTCGCCGTGGAGGCGCGGCCCGAATTTTTTATGGAGACGTTTGAAAAAACCCAGAAAGAGATCGTCTTCTATTCCGACATCAAGAGTGCCGCCAACAACGGCCGCCTCGGCATGATGTTTTACAACGAGGCCCGGCGTCGGATTTCGCTCGAGAAGACCGCCGCCTACCGGGTCAACTCCCCCTATCAACTGGAATTTGACAAAACGATCGGCAAGGTCACTGCCGAGCGCGCCAAACGAAACGTCCACATGGTTGTGCTTGAAAGCTTTGTGGATCCGGCCTTGCTGCGCGGCGCGACGTATTCCCGCAACCCCGTGCATCCGGATTTTGAAAAACTGTTCCGGAACAAGGGTGGTCTTTCCATATCCCCCGTGTTCGGCGGCGGCACGGCCCAGGCCGAGTTTGAAGTGCTTTGCGGGGTGCCTGCCATGCGTGAACTCTCCGGCGTTGAGTTCGATGTCTTTACCGGCGCCAAGACCCTCTGCCTGCCCAACGTGCTTGCCCAGAGCGGTTACCGGACTGTCGCCACCAACGCCTTTGTTCCTGATTTTTTCAACTCGACCAATGCCTACGCCGGGATCGGGTTCTCGGAAATTTACTACCCAAGCGACTATGCGCCGGGTCGGGAGACCTATTTTTCCACCGGGGATGTTGAAGGCGAAAAGTACATGTTTGACGGGGTTCTGCTGGCCCAGAATCTCGATTTCGTCGGCAAATGGATCAAGGAGAATCCCGGCAAGCCGCTCTTTAATTATGTCATCAGCATGTATGGCCACACCCCCAACAGTGTCAACCTGGAGAAACGGCCGACCTTAATCGAGATGCAGGGGAATGTCCGGGATGCACAGCTGGAGAGCGCTGTCAACCAGTACTATTACCGTACCGAAGCCCTTGCCGCTTATGTGCGGGAGCTGCTTAAAGTCGATCCCAAGAGTCTCATTATTCTGGTCAGCGATCACCTGCCGCCACTCACTTACGGCCCCAACACTTACCGGGATCTCAACTATCTGGGCGGCGTTGAGGACAACCTCCATCTGAACCGTATCTATTTCATGGAGAATGGCCGGCCCGTTCAGTTCAGCACGATCCATCACTACGATGTGCCGCGGATTATCCTCAATTACGTGACACAGGGAAAATACTGCCAGGAGCAGACCTGTGATTTCACCCGCAAGGATGGTCACCTGTCCGACAAGGATGCCTTTCGCGAGGAATACATGACGATTATGGCCAGGGCCATGGATGAAGCGGAAACCTCCTCTGCCGAACTGCCGGTCGCGGCCAGCCTCGATGAAACCGCCATGGCACCACCGGCGGCCGGCAACCCCGCGCCGTCCTCCCTGAAGCAGAACTGACCGGCTCGATCGTGGACAGGCTTGCAGACGTTGCCGGGCAGTTTATTCCACAGGGCCTGGTTGCCGACATCCGGGAGTTCGGCCGTGGCAACATCAACCGCACCTTTCTGGTAACCCCGGAAGCAGCGGGCGAAAGTCCTTTTATCCTGCAGCGCCTCAACACCCAGGTCTTCCGGCAGCCGGAACTCGTCATGCGGAATATGGCCGTGGTCGCCGGCCACGTCAGCCAGCGCCTGGCCCGCACCCCGCTGCCGGAGGGCCGCCGCTGGGAGGTGGTGCGTGTGCTGTTAACCAGGGAGGGGCACGATCTCCTGGTCGATGCCACCGGGTCGTGCTGGCGGGCGATCAGCTTTATTGCGGCGGCGCGCTCTCTTGAAACCATTACCGTTCCTGCCCAAGCGAGCGAGGTTGGCTGGGCGCTCGGCACCTTTCACAGCCTGCTCAGCGACCTGCCGCCGGAACAACTGGCTGATCCGCTTCCGGGATTTCATATCACCCCGCTTTATTTGCAGCACTATGACGAGGTGTTAGCGAGCCACGGCGCGGGCGAATCGCCAGAGGTGAAATACTGCCTGCGTTTCGTGGAGGCGCGGCGCACCGGAGCGCATGTGCTTGAGCAGGCCAGGGCGCGTGGCCGGCTTCCCCTGCGGCCCATCCACGGCGACCCCAAGGTCAACAACATCATGATGGACGCCGTCTCCGGTCTGGCCGTCGGCATGGTTGACCTGGACACCATCAAGCCCGGTCTGGTGCATTACGATCTGGGCGATTGCCTGCGTTCGGCCTGCAATCCGCTTGGCGAGGATCCCGAAGACTGGGAGGCGGTCCGCTTCGAGACCGATCTTGGCCGGGCCATCCTGCAGGGCTATCTTGGCGCGGCCGGCGGCTTCCTCGCCGACGAAGAGCGCGCCTATCTCTACGACGCTGTCCGTCTGATCGCCTTTGAACTTGGCCTCAGATTCCTCACCGATTTCCTGGAAGGCAATGTTTACTTCAACACCCGGGATTTCGGGCAGAATCTCCGCCGGGCCCTGGTGCAGTTTAGGCTTGTTGAGAGCATTGAATCCCAGGCGACCGCCATCCGATCCATGGTGAACGAGTTGCCATGAGGACTTTTTCCCTGCACCCTTATTTGCCGCTAGACGCCCTGCCTGGTCTGGCCATCGGCGGCAGCGTCAGCCGGCAGGCTGAGACGCTGGCCATTCGTTTCGTCTTGCAAGGGGACCGACGGCAACTGGCGATGCCGCGCGCTGTCGGTCCGCCGGTCCGCCGACACCGGCTCTGGGAAAAAACCTGCTTCGAGTTTTTCGTGGCGCCCGGAGATGCCGAACATTATTGGGAAGTCAACCTCTCGCCGGCCGGCCACTGGAATGTTTACCGTTTCTCGGGATATCGCCAGGGGATGCAGGAGGAATTGGCGTATACCGCCCTGCCCGTTGCAGTCCGGAAGAACGCGACGAGCCTCCAGCTCGACGCGGCCCTGGATTTGGCCCGGATTGTATCGCCGGCGCAGCCCCTGCGGATCGGCATCAGCGCGGTTATCCAAGCCCGGGTCGGAGCGCACAGTTTCTGGGCCCTGACTCACCCCGGCCCGCAGGCCGATTTTCACCGGCGCGACGGGTTCATTGTCGAGCTTTGAATCAGCTCTTCGCAGCCGCCAGACCCCCCATTTTTTTCCGCAGGTTTATGGCTCGTATCGTCTTCCCCGATTGAATTCATAGTTGCCATTAATATTACCCATTTGACACTGCCTCCATAATCATCAATAGTAGCCAAACTTTTTGCAATATCTGCAAGAAGGGACAAGATCACGGTAAGGGGTCCAAGATGGGTATTCAGACATTTGAGGTGAAGGCCTATCCCGAGATGTGGGAGGCTTTGGGCATGGACGTGGCACGCTTCGACAAGGCCCGGCAGATGCTGGGCGAAGCGTATTGCAAGACCTTTCTTTCCCAGCCGGAGCGACCAAGCCGGATGGCCTATTTCGACAACATGATCGCCGAGATCCATGGCGGCCGGGTGGCGGAACTGCTGGCGGCTAAGAAGGAAGGCCGCCCCGTGGTAGGCACCTTCTGTGTCTACGTGCCCGAAGAGATCATCGTGGCGGCGGGCGGCGTCTGCGTGGGCCTCTGCGGCGGCTCCCAGGGGTCGATCCCGGACGCGGAAAAGGTGCTGCCCCGGAACATCTGCCCCATGGTGAAATCCGCCTACGGCTTCAAGGCCGGCCGGATCTGCCCCTATTTCCAGGCAGTCGATTTTGTCTACGGCGAGACCACCTGCGACGCCAAGAAGAAGACCTGGGAGCTTCTCGACCGGCTCGTACCGACGCATGTCATGGAGATCCCGCAGATGAAACGGCCGCGGGACAGGGTGCTCTGGATCGAGGAGGTGCGTGATTTCAAACAGAAGGTGGAGGAGGTCTGCGGCCGCGAAGTGACGGCTGAGGACCTCGGCGCCGCTATCCGCACCATGAATGACAAACGCCGGGCGCTCCAGCGCCTCACCCGGCTGCGTGCCGCAAACCCGGTGCCGATTTCCGGCAAGGATGCGCTCCTCATCGAACAGATCGCCTTTTACGACGAGCCGGTGCGCTTTACCAGAGAAGTGAACGGACTGTGCGATGAACTCGATGGTCGCGTCGCGCGTGGCTTCGGGGTCTTTCCGCCGGACGCCCCCCGGGTGATGGTCTCGGGCGCGCCCATGGCGCTTCCCAACTGGAAGGTCCACAACCTGGTGGAGACCGCCGGCGGGGTGGTGGTGAACGAGGAGTCCTGCATCGGCACCCGGTATTTCAAGGACCTGATCGACGAATCCGAGACCGGCATGGACCAGATGCTTGCGGCACTCACCGACCGCTACATGCGGATCGACTGTTCCTGCTTCACCCCCAACGATGAGCGGATCGACCAGATCCGTAAGGAATACCGGGAGTCCAACGCCCAGGGCCTCCTCCACTACTCGCTGCAGTTCTGCCACACCTACAATATCGAAGAGATCAAGGTGCGGGAGATGTGCCAGCGGGAGGGTATTCCGTATCTTGCCGTGGAGTCCGACTACTCTCCCGAGGATATCGGCGCCCTCCAGACCCGCATCGAGGCCTTGCTCGAACAGATCAGGGGCGAGTGATGCGGGTCGGCGTTGACCTGGGGTCACGGACAGTGAAGGTGGCGGCGGTGGAGAACGGCCGGCTCGTGGCCCACCGCATTGTCGAAAGCAGCTTCGACCCGGCTGGTCAGGCCCTCGATCTTATCGCGGAGTTCCGGCCGAAGCGGGTGGTGGCCACGGGTTACGGCCGGCACCTTGCCCAGAAACACTTTGCCCACGAGGTTATCACTGAAATCCGCGCCCACGCCCTGGGCGCCCGTCATTGCTTCCCGTCGTGCCGGACGGTTATCGACATCGGCGGCCAGGACTCCAAGGTGATAGCGCTCGACGAGTCCGGCCGGGTGGCGAACTTCCAGATGAATGACAAGTGCGCGGCCGGCACCGGTCGGTTCCTGGAGATCATGGCGGCGTCGCTCGGCTACCGGCTCGACGAATTCGGACCGGCAGCGCTCGCCTCGGAACATGAGGCAGCCATTAACAGCATGTGCACCGTATTTGCCGAAAGCGAGGTCATCTCCCTGAAAAACCGGGGAACGCCGCCTGGCGATATCGCCCGCGCCGTGCACCTTTCGGTGGTGACTCGCATCATTGTCATGGTGAACCGTTTGGACTCTCGCGCGATCGTGGTCTTTTCCGGGGGCGTGGCGCGTAATCCCTGCATGGTTGCCTTCCTCAAGGAGCGCCTTCCGGAAGCGAGCTTGGAGGCGGCAGAAATTCCGGATCTCATGGGAGCGCTGGGCGCGGCGCTTTATGCGGAGCGCCACTAATGGAGAGGTTGCGGCATCTGCTCCTCACGCCCTGGCTCGCCCGGCTGGTGCGGTGGTGTCTGGGTGGAATCTTCCTCTACGCTGGAATTCTGAAGCTCCAGGATCTTGAGGCCTTTGCCGTCGTCATCTATGACTTTGGCCTGGTGCCATGGAGATGGATCATGCCGTTCGCCGTTGGCCTGTCCCTTCTTGAGGTCGCCGCGGCCCTGGGACTTGTTGTCGGCCTGCGCGGGGCACTGGCTACTACTGCCGGTCTTCTGCTCGTCTTCATCGGTGTGCTGGCCTATGCCCTGTGGCAGGGCCTTGATGTCGACTGCGGCTGCTTTGGGCCGGAGGACCCGGAGTATCGAGCCTACCACGGTTTGTGGACGGCCTTTTACCGGGATATGATGATGCTCGCCGGCGTGGTTTATCTGTACTGGTGCGGTGTTGTCCGGCGACGGGCAGTACCGCAGGAACATAAACAGTGACAAGAGAAAGGAGAAAGATAATGAAACGCATGCACAAAAAGATGGCAGCCACCCTCGTCCTGCTGGTGGCCCTGTTCAGCAGCGCCACCGGCGCCTTTGCCTTTGGGGAGAACAAATTCGAAAAGGAGCTGGAAAAAGAAAAAGAGGCGGTGAAACTTACCCGGGAGGTAGTCAAGGGAGGGTATGATCTCGTGACCACGGAAGAGTTGAAATCCTGGATCGATGCAGGCAAGGATATGCTCATCGTCGACATCATGCCTTTTGAAGACAGCTACAAGAAAACACATATCCCCGGCGCCAGACAGTTCCTCTTCCCCATCAACGAAATGGCCGCCTGGGACGTGAAGGAGACGGATAGCAAAACCCAGGAGGATTTCGCCGCCCTCCTCGGCCCGGATAAAGACCGGGTGCTTATCTTTTACTGCGGCTTCGTCAAGTGCGGCCGCAGTCACAATGGCGCCCAATGGGCAAAAAAGCTCGGCTACAAGAACGTCTATCGCCATCCCGGCGGCATCTATGCCTGGCAGGGCGCGAAGTTTCCCACCGAAGGCGGACAGTGAGCCCTGGCCGGTATCCGGCGCGCGGCAGATGCCCCATGCCCACCTGGAAGCAGAAGAACGAAATCGGCGGGAGCCGGTTTTGCCACCTCTGCGAGCGCTGCAACGAGCGACTCGATGACGCGCTCCTGGCCGAGGGGTGGATCCTGGTCCGCGACGGGGAGCCGGTCTCCTGCAGCGAATGTTCGCTCCGGTGCGCGCTCACGGCCCAGGAGCTCTGGGGCGCGGCAGATGCAATACGGTACGCGGCCTGCGAGGCCTGTCCGGATATCACGGCCTGCGCGCTCAAGGGACGGTATTTTTGCTGAGAGCAACTCATTACTGGTCGGTGAAAAAAGTGCAGGCTACCAGCGCGATTTTCGACAATCAGGGTGCGCCCTTTCATGTCTGCTGGGACAGCCGTTTTGACAAGATGCTTTGCGACCTTCGAAAAGCAGGCGGCAACGCAAAACTTGCAGCCAGGAATGCCGACGTCATCATTCAACGGTTTGGTAAAATTGGATGGACTGAGGCAAAGGCGGTCGGCAAACAGACCAAACATGGGGAGGCGCGCATTAAAGGCTGCATGAAGTTCAATCTTGGAAACGGCTACCGGCTGATCTCGCTCAGGCAGGATACCCGTCTTGTTTTGTTGTATATCGGAACCCACGACGAATGTGATCTCTGGCTTGAAAAAAATCGTGGATTCGAGCGGGTGTACAAGGAGAACGCAAGGCACCCAGTGAACATGTCGATTTTGACCGAAGCGGCTGACCCACAGATATCAGAAGATCCGATTTCTGGTCATGGGGATGAATATGAGGAAGCTTTGTTCAGGAACATTGATGATAGCCTGCTGCGTCGGATTTTCAGCGGATTATGTGTCGGGTGGTGACCCATTGAACCGCAGGAGGCGGCGCTGTTGGGGCGGTCGTTACCTCTAACTGGGGATGACATGCGGGATTCACATGAATTTTTCGGAGAACTGATCGGCACCTTTCTCCTGGTCTTTTTTGGCTGCGGTTCGGTGGCGGTTACGGTGCTGTTCTCCGCCCACACCGGCCTCTTCCAGGTGGCGGCGATATGGGGGCTGGGGGCGACCATGGCCATCTATGCCACCCGTCATCTTTCCTGCGCCCATCTCAACCCAGCGGTCAGTGTGGCCATGGTTCTCGGCCGGCGCATGACAGTGCGCAGGTTGCCTGTCTATTTCTCAGCCCAGCTTGTCGGCGCTTTTTTGGCGTCGTCGGTGCTTTACTCCCTGTTCTCGAGTTCAATCACTGCGTATGAAGACGTGCATGGCATTGTTCGCGGCACCCCGGATTCCATTAAAACCGCTTTGATGTTCGGGGAATATTATCCGAATCCCGGCGCTGGCAGCGTGGCAGCGGTATCGTACTGGAATGCCTTTGCTGCGGAGGCTGTCGGCACCTTTCTCCTGGTGTTCATGATCTTTGCCCTGACCGAGGGCTGCAACGTCGGCCGTCCCGATGACAGACTGGCGCCGCTCTTTATCGGGATCAGCGTGGCGGCGATTATCTGCGTGATCGCGCCGCTTACTCAGGCGGGCCTGAATCCGGCCCGGGATCTTGGCCCAAGACTTTTTGCCTGGCTTGCCGGCTGGGGGGATGTCGCTTTTCCCGATGACCGGTATGGTTTTATTGTCATTTACGTGCTGGCCCCTCTGCTGGGCGGAAGCGTCGCTTCCCTGCTGTTTGTCCGGCTGCTTGAGCCGATGATGGCCGGAAAAAATAATTATTCATGCTGTGATTGAACGTCGAAATTGACAGGAGAAAGAATGACCGCCGAGACCTTTAATCTGAAAACACTTCAGGAATATTACGGAAAGATCCTAACAGGCAATAAGGATCTGCAGACCAACGCCTGTTGTTGCACCGACGAGAATCTGACCCCATCCGTCAAGGCCGCGCTCGCCGAGATCAACCCCGAGGTCTGCGACAAGTTCTATGGCTGTGGTTCACCCCTGCCGCCGCTCCTTGAGGGCTGCACCATTCTTGATCTTGGCTGTGGCTCAGGCCGGGACGTCTTTCTTGCCGCCCGGCTCGCCGGTCCCACAGGAACGGTCATCGGTGTGGATATGACCGAAGAGCAGCTTGCGGTTGGCCGCGCGAATCTTGCCTCACAGATGAAGCGCTTTGGTTTTGAAAGAACGAACGTCGATTTCAGGCAAGGGTATATTGAAGATCTTCAGCCCCTGGATATTGTCGACAACTTCGTGGATGTGGTTATCTCCAACTGTGTTATCAATTTGTCACCGGATAAAAGAAGGGTGTTTTCGGAGATTTTCCGTGTTCTGAAGCCGGGCGGTGAACTCCTGTTCTCCGATGTTTTTGCCGGCCGCCGGGTTCCGTCCCGGTTTTATGCCGATCCGGTCTTGCATGGGGAGTGCCTTGCAGGTGCCATGTACCGAGAGGATTTTCGGCGTCTTTTGCAAAGCCTGGGTTGTCTCGACTTCAGGCAGACCAGCAGCCGCCGGATCAGCCTGGGCAATCCAGCGATTGAAATGAAAATCGGCATGGTGGATTTTTACTCGCTCACGGTGCGGGCCTTTAAATTGCCATCCCTGGAAGACATCTGCGAGGACTATGGCCAGACCGCAACCTATCGTGGCACCATCGGCGACTATCCCCATTTCTTTGATCTGGACGACCACCACCGGTTCATCACCGGTAAACCCATGCTAGTTTGCGGCAATACGGCCTCCATGCTTCAGGAGACCCGCTATGCCCCGCATTTCACCACCAATGGTAATCGTGCCACACATTTCGGCGTCTTCGACTGTGCCCCGGCCACCGCAAAGGCGGAAGCAAACGACGGATATGGCGGCGCCTGCTGCTGATTACGATCTCGTCTGATTTTTTCCTTTTTGTCAGGCGGCCAATCTGTTGAGGGCTTAGAGATCGGCGCTTACTATCGATACCAGGCGTTACCAACTAGATGGGCTTATCCGCGGTATTTCCGTGTCCATGCCGGCCGTTTTGTATGCGTCGGCTAGAATCCCACCTTCATCCCCGCCAGCAGGGAATAATCCGGTTCCGGTCTTGAAAGCCCTCCTTTTACTCCGAAATCAATATCAACACTCTCGTTTATCGAATAGATGAGACCACCGAGAAGAAAGGCGGGGGCGGTGTTTGAAGAAGGATCTGGATTTTGTTCCAGTCCGATGTTGGCCACGACCACGAGATCTTTTGAGAGTTTCAGTTCAGTGGCAAACGAGGCATGCCAGAGATTTTTTCGTTCATCTGTCAAGTTTTCATTCCTGATATAGCCCAGGTTCATGTGACAGGCGATTCGGGAAGCCTCATTTGTGGCAACAAGAAAGACGCTGTAGGTTGCCTTGCCGGCCCCCAATCCCTTCAGCTTATCCCCGGTGGGCAGAGTGAGTCCGGGTTTTAAGGCCAGACTCATGCTTTCCTGATCGTAAAATTTCCATTTTACCTCAAGGGAGGTATCTGATATACCGTCCGCGGCAGCAGTCATGCCAGCCTCTTTGCTTCGTATGGCCTGGTATGGAATCCCGACCACAAGATCAGCGTTGTCGACCAGGCCATAGGATAGGGTCAGGGCCAGTTCGGATGACTCCTCGCGCACGCCGTCTTCATCATCATGGTCATATTGCCCGTTGACTTCGAGCTGGGAATTCCCCTTGCCCAGCGTGCCTGCATCATCGGTAATCAGGGGATGGGCGGCAAAGGCGGCAGTCCCCCAGAGGAGAAGTCCTGCTGTCAAAACAGGAGATATTTTTACGTTCATGAATGAATCCTCTTTGTTGTGTGGTGGAAATATTTTGAAGCAAGACGGATTTAGTACCTTAGAAATAATATTCTGCGCGTTTTTGGCAGAAAATTATTTCTAAGGTACTTATCCCGTTTATCGGGGTTAGGTTTGAGGAGTCCTTTTTTTTAACACCAAGCCAAGTGTTACGGCGAGAAGAAAGGTAATGGTTCCGCCAAGGAGGCCCGAGAGGGTGGTGCCTGCGTCAATTGAGGCAATGGGTTCGGCCTTCCTGGCGGGTGAGGTTTCACCGGCAGAGGCTTTTTCGGCATCCTTGAAACCGTAATCCGGCAGCAAGGCGGTCATGTTTTGGACATGACCGAGGAAGGCTTGGATACCGTGTTCGGCCGTGTCGAGTTCCTCCTTGCCGGCGACCTTGGACATGGACCATTCAAGGCCATCGGGCTGTTGTGAGGCAAACCATGAAAAGATTCCGCCTGTTATCGCGGCCATCACCGCCAGGCCTATACAAATTTTGCCCACAGGCACCTGAACGAACGGTTTTGTGGTAACGACTCTCTGTAAAATTTCCGGCTGGGCCTTCCAGATAAAAGAGACCACTCCTGCCGTTACCAACCCTTCTACGATTCCGATAGCCAGATGGATAGGCTGCATTGCCAGAAGGAAGGAAATAAAGGGTAACTCGGTAATCCCGGAAAAGGTCGTTTCCAGGACCACCCCGAAAGCGCCAAGCTGCAGGCTGAGTACGGCAGCCAGAACGGCCCCGACATTAAGGCGGACGGAACTGAGGTTGTCCTTGACAACTACCCGATAGACAAACGGATAAGCGACAAAACACGGGAAGAATCCGAGGTTGAAAATATTGCACCCCAAGGCGAGCAGGCCGCCATCGCCAAAAAATAACGCCTGCACCGTTAAAACAGAGGCAATGACGAGAAAAGCGGCATGAGGGCCAAGCAGGATGGTGAGCAGCATCCCTCCGCCAAGATGACCGCTGGAGCCCGTCCCGGGAATGCTGAAGTTGATCATTTGCGCGGCGAAGACAAACGCTCCCAACACACCCATCAGCGGGATACGGTAGTCATCATTTTCCTTTCTGATTCTGCGGGCAGAATATGCCATTATTCCAGCTGTCGTTGTCCACATAGCTCCGCCAACAACGGGCGAAAGTAGGGCATCTGCCATATGCATAAAAATACCTCCTTTGTGTTGCGGTAAGTACTGCTGCCAGACAGTTCGGTGTTACTTTTCTCAGAAAAGTAACACCGAAATTAGCGCGCCGGTCTGTCGATGTCAACCCTTTCGTGTTACGAATTTTAAAAAAGTAGCACTTGCGCCTGACAATGAGGGGCGCTGCTGTAATTCCTGCTTCGTGGTATGCGGGGGTGGGCGATTGGGCGGGCTAATCGGCGAATATATTTTTACAAAAGGGTGTTAATGGACTAACTCCGATAACGGGATAAGCACCTTCACGAAATAATTTTCTGCCAAAAACGTGCAGAAAATTATTTCTAAGGTACTAAAAAGTTTCGTTTCCCAGGAATGCCTGCGCCTGCTGCAGTCTTTCAGTATTTGAGCGGCAGACCAGCCTCCTTCCAGGCCTCGATGCCGCCCTTCAGGTTATAGATCTCGGGCCAGCCGTTCTGGACCATGAGTTTGCCTAGGGCCAGGCTGCGACCACCCACGGCGCAGATCAGCAGGACTGGCCGGTCGCGCGGGATATTCTGTTGGCCCTTGACGATATCCCAGAGCGGAATCAGGGTCGAGCCTTCGATGTACCCTTCTCGCAGTTCATCCTGGTTGCGGACATCAACCACCAGCAGGTCCCGGTGGCTGGCCATCAGCGCCTGAGCCTCCTCGGGGGTGACGGTCTGAAAGAGAGATTGCTGTTTTTCCTGGTGGCTGGTAGCAATGTCCGGTCCCGTAGCCAGCGGCTGGGCCATGCCTTCGCCATGGGGGGCGGCAATGTTGAAGAGGAAAAGGGTCAGGACAAAGACGATTATTCTGGTCATACGGATCATGCCTCACGTGCAATGAATTGGATAATAGAGGCTTCGGTGTTACCGGAGCTTTTTTTGTTGTTTCCTTGGGATACAGAGAATGAACTGCGAAGGTCAGCGTGGTGGCGGTGGTCCGAGGCTGCCGAGGGAGATCGTGCCGCTGTAGTTGAAGGGCAGCGAACTCAGGTTGGCGAGATGAATTTTGCCCTTGAGACGGTAGCTGAGGTCCTGGCCTGTCTCCTGCTGCAGGGCGCTGAGCTGGTTGAAGATCGACAAGAGAGTACTGGTTGTCTCCACCTCAATGACGGCACTGCCCAGGCCGGGCACGGTTACCGGTTGATTGGCTACACCGCTGGCAAAGAACTGGTCGTTCAGTTCCAGTTCGTACTGCAGGCCGATAATGGGGATGTCCGCGGTGTTGGGATTCTGGATTCGCAGGACCACGAGATAGTTCTGTTCAAAAAGGGTGGCGTTGGTCAGCCGCAGATCAACAACACTGATCCGGGGTCGCTCCCGATACAAGAGGGAGGCGCAGGAGACGGCCAGCAAGAGCGGCAGCATTGCCAGAAGTTTTTTGAACATGGTTTGGTTTCCCCGGTCGGCCCGCAGCATCAGGCGCGGGTGAGGTGCCGGTACTTGATCCGGTGCGGCTGGTCTGCCGCCGTGCCCAGGCGCGCCTTGCGGTCCGCCTCATATTCCGAGTAGTTGCCCTCGAACCATTCCACATGGCTGTCACCCTCAAAGGCCAGGATATGGGTGGCGATCCGGTCGAGGAACCAGCGGTCGTGGCTGATGACCACGGCGCAGCCGGCGAAATTTTCGAGCGCCTCCTCAAGGGCCCGCAGGGTGTTGACATCCAGATCGTTGGTCGGCTCGTCGAGCAGGAGGACATTGGCGCCCTCTTTCAACATGCGGGCCAGGTGCACCCGGTTGCGCTGGCCGCCGGAGAGCAGGCTCACCTTCTTTTGCTGTTCGGCACCGGAGAAGTTGAAACGCGCCACATAGGCCCGGGAGTTGATCTCGCGGCTGCCGAGCCGGATGACGTCCTGGCCGTCGCTGATTACCTCCCAGATGGTCTTGTTCGGGTCAAGGGTGCGGCTCTGGTCCACATAGGCGAGCTTCACTGTGTCGCCCAGCCGAATGTCGCCACCGTCGGCCTGCTCCTGGCCGGTGATCATCCGGAACAAGGTGGTCTTGCCAGCGCCGTTCGGGCCGATGACACCGATAATGCCGCCGGGCGGCAATTTAAAATTCATGCCTTCCACCAGTAGCTTGTCACCGAAAGCCTTGTTGACGTGGTCCGCCTCGATCACTACCTTGCCGAGCCGTGGGCCGGGTGGAATGAAGATTTCCAGCTCCTTGCCCTGTTTTTCGCTCTCCTCCTCCAGCAGCCGTTCATAGGAGGTGATTCGGGCCTTGGACTTGGCATGCCGGCCCTTGGGCGACATCCTGATCCACTCCAGTTCGCGCTGCAGGGTCTTGCGGCGGTCGGATTCCTGCTTCTCCTCCTGCTGCAGGCGCTTTTCTTTCTGCTCCAGCCAGGAGGAGTAGTTTCCCTTCCAGGGGATGCCGCGGCCCCGGTCCAGCTCCAGTATCCAGCCGGCGACATTGTCCAGGAAGTAGCGGTCGTGGGTGACGGCGATTACTGTGCCGGCATAGCGTTGCAGGTGGTGCTCCAGCCAGGCCACGGTTTCCGCGTCCAGATGGTTGGTGGGCTCGTCCAGTAATAAAATATCCGGCTTTTGCAGGAGCAGGCGGCAGAGGGCCACCCGCCGTTTTTCGCCGCCGGACAGTACCTTGATCGATGTCTCGCCCGGCGGGCATCGCAGGGCGTCCATGGCCATCTCCAGGCGGCTGTCCAGGTCCCAGGCGTCCAGATGGTCGAGCTTTTCCTGAACCTGACCCTGGCGGTCGATCAGTTTGTTCATTGCGCCGTCGTCCATGGGCTCGGCGAATTTCTCATTGATCGCGTTGAACTCGTTGAGCAGATCAACCGTTTCCTGGACTCCCTGTTCGACAATGGCTCGCACCGTGCTGGCGTCGTCCAGTTGCGGCTCCTGTTCGAGAAAGCCGATGGTATGGCCCGGCGCCAGGCTGATCTTGCCGTTGAATTCCTTGTCCGTCCCGGCCAGGATGCGCAGCAGCGAACTTTTACCCGAGCCGTTCAGGCCGAGTACGCCGATCTTGGCGCCGTAGAAGTAGGAGAGGTTGATGTTCTCCAGAATCGGTTTTTTGTCGTAATATTTGCTCACTCCCATCATGGAGTAGATGATTTTATTCGGTTCGTCGCTCATGGTACGGAAACTCCTCATAGTTTAAAAACGTGACTACTCAGGTTGTTTAGACAGTTAGACTGTAGTCTGTGAGGTAAAAAATGGTCGAATCCGCGGAGTCAACGCAGGCCTCATCTTGTGATTTCCCATCACTAACACTAATAGACTAAACACCTTCCAAGTAACTTCAACTTAAGTGGCTGAAATACGAAAAGTTACTTCATGATAAATCGCCGCCTGCGGCGTGGAGCGCTACAGACTATCCACCTGCGTAGTTTAAAAAAATCCCGACAGCGGCAGGCAGTAGGTTGAAAATGTGGCAGGGAATGTACCATAGCTTGGAGTTTTCGTCATCTCAGAACATTGTGGCGGCATTCTCGTATGCATCAAGCCGGGGCCTCACTTGACGCGGGGCGCGAAGCCCGCTAGAGTCAGGTAAAGACGTTTGTTGGAAGGAGGAGAAGCCATGCCTGACTTGCGAAGTTCCCTCGGGGCCCGCTATCTGCAGGAAACCAAATTTCGGAGCCATGAGCTGTTACCGCGGTCGCGGCCCAGGATCGAGCCGGCCCCGTTGTTCAAGAGGTATCCCGAGGCGGAGAGACTGGCGCTGCCCGCCAGGAGCGGGCTGGCGCCGGCCAATCTCTGGGCTCTGCTACAGACCAGGCGTTCTAAACGGGCCTATGCGGTCGGTCGGCCGATAAGCCTTGCCGATTTCGCTTTGCTCTGCTGGGCCGCCCAGGGTGTCACCGCCCGGGCCGGCGACCATCTGCTGCGGACCGCGCCCTCGGCCGGTGCGCTTTATCCCATCGAAACCTACATGGCGGTGACGCAGGTGGCGGGGCTCGACCCTGGCCTGTTTCATCTCAATGTCCCGGAGTTCGCCGTGGAGCGGCTGTCGAGCGGGGCGGCCGGTCAGGCGGTGGCCCAGGCCTCTCTGGGTCAGGCTTTTCTGGCTGAGGGCGCGGTGATCTTCATCTGGTCGGCGGTGTTGCGGCGGAACATGAGCAAGTACGGGCAGCGCGGCCTGCGTTACATCCTGCTGGACGCGGGCCATATCTGCCAGAATCTGCTTCTGGCCGCCGAGGCCCTGGGGTTGGCCGCCTGCCCGGTCGCCGCCTTTTTTGATGACGAACTGAATAGGCTGCTCTCCCTTGACGGCGAGGAAGAGTCCGTTGTCTATCTGGCCGCCATCGGGACTGGCGAGCAAGTCGGTAACAGTCGATAATTGCAACGTCCTGACAGCGAATATCGAATGTCGAACAAGAAACCGCAGAATGATGAAGTAGTGAAACTTCGTCATTCGACATTCCTTGTTTACCCCGCGAGGGGGTACAAGCTTTATTCTGCGGTTCAAAAACACAAAACTTGCTAAGCCAACGGCATTGACATCAAGAAGCACGGGAGAGTAGAAAATATGTGGAATTCCAAGGATGTGTACTATATCTCGGACGGCACTGGCATTTTGGTCACCAATCTCGGTCAGGCTTTGCTCTGCCAGTTTCCGGAAACCAGTTTCAACGAGGAGCGTTTTCCCTTTGTCCGCACGGTGGAGGAGGCCAGGAAGATTTTGCAGCATATTCTCAAGCGTTCCGGTGCCCGTCGACCCATTATCTTCAGCACCATTATCGACACCAAGGTCAGGGTGGTTTTCGATTCTCCCGAGGTGGAGTTTTTCGATGCCTTCAGCGGCTATCTCGACCGTATGGAGAGCTGCATCGAGACCAAGGCCCTGCGGGAGCCCGGGTTTTCCCACCACAGCGACAATGTGGCCATGAATAAACGAGTGGAGGCGATTCATTACTGTCTGGGCCATGACGACGGCACCAAGCCGGATGAGTATGACGAGGCAGAGGTGATCCTGATCGGCGTCTCCCGCTCCGGCAAGACGCCGGTCAGCGTCTATCTGGCCACCCAGATGGGGTTGAAAACCGCTAATTTTCCGCTCACCTCGGAATATCTCACCAACTATCGATTGCCGGAGCACATCCGGCTCAATGTCGATCGAGCGGTCGGGCTCACCACCTCGCCGGAGTTGCTGCACAGCGTTCGCGAAAAGCGCTACCCGGGCAGCAATTACGCCCGGCTTTCCACCTGCATCGAAGAGATCGAGCAGGCGCAGGAGATGTTCCACAAGGGCAAGATTCCGGTGATCAGCACCGAGGGCAGATCCATCGAGGAGATCGCCACCCAGGTGACGCAAGGGCTGGGGCTTGCCAGAAAGTCGCTACGTTAGTCCCTTAGGCGTTGCGTTGTAACGGTTTGTGGTCAGAAATTTCGATAACCCTACGCTCACGGGACATTCAGGTCTTCATGGTGTTAAGGGACTTACCCAGCTCCGCTGTGGTTAGCGCAAATTATCGCCGGTTGCGCAGAATCTGGCGGTAGAGTTCCTGCATCCGGATAAAGGCGTCGTGCTCGCCGCCTTTATCCGGATGTAGTTCATGGGCTCTTTTTCTGAACAGCCTGGTGAGCCGTCGGCGGCTCATCTTTTCGAGTTCCGCCATCGGGACGCCGAAGAGGGCGTTGATTTCCTCATCGGATGCCGCTGCCCTGGCCGGCGGCGGTCGGTGCTGCCGGTGGCTGTCCATGAATGAGCGGATGTATTCCGCCCGGAAGGCCTCTTCCTCGAAATCGTAGTCAAAATACATGAGCAGATAGTGGCGCAGGTACGGGTGCGGCTGTTGCCTGGCGGCCGGCAGTCCCGCCCAGAAAGAAGCGTCGCCGGCCAGGCCGCAGAACTCCTGAAGAAAGACCGCGTCGCATTTTTCCTGGTCCAGGAGATGGGGCATGAGCCGGCCGACCGGGCTGGCGAAGAAACGCTGCAGATCAAAGATGGTATGGGCGTACTGTTTATACTCCGACGGCGGCAGGCCCTCCTCCATCTCCAGGAAAAACTGTTCGAGCTCGTCGCGGGATTTATGCGGAAGGCAGCGGAAGAAAGCCGGCGGCAGCCGGTGGATGCCACGCTGATCGCGGCCACCGGTGCGCAGATAACAGAGCCGCCGCCGGTCGAACCAGTGGATTTTTTGGATCAGTTCCGTCGTGTCCTTGCTTAGTTTTGCCGGCCGCGGTTTCCGCCCGCATCGGTTGAAGTTCTCCAGGATTCGCCGGATTGCCGGTTTTACGAAGGGCAGAAGCAGACCATCCAGTTCAACGGGATCAAAGGCTGCGGCCAGTTCCTGAAGCCGGGTCGTGAGTGTTTCATCCAGGTAAAAGGCGTTGCCGCCGGGGTAGACGATGAAACGGCCGGGATCAAGGCCCAGGTCGAACAGATCGCGGCTCCGCAGGCACTGGCCCTCTGCATCCCAGAACGATTCCCGGAGGATATAGCGGGTTTGCTGCGCATGTTTTTGCCGGGCCAGGTACATGTTGTTAGTCCTTGCCATAACGGGCGTGGAGGGGCAGAGAATGCTCTCAGGGTACAGGAAATTGTTTGGGCGGACAACTGGGGAGTATCGGGTCAACGTTGGGGATTCCATCTTCCTCCTGCCGATATTGAAAAAAACAACCCCTTGACCTAGATCAAGGATTTCCTGGCGGGGCTCTGGTAGAGTGGCACCATGGAAACGTTGCGATCTTTTCTGCATGACCTGCGTCGTGGCCGGCGGCAGGCGACTCTGCGGACCATGGTGCAGAGCGGTTTTGCCCTGTTTTGTTTTTATGCAGGCTACCGGTTTTACCGTTTCTATCTCTGGGGCACCGGCCGCAGCGAGGTCTATGTGCCGCGGCCGCCATCCGTGGAGGGGTTCCTGCCGATCAGCGCCTTGGTGGGCCTGAAGCGGTTCGTACTAACCGGCGATTACGACATGATCCACCCGGCCGGGCTCACCATCTTTCTGGCGGCGCTTGCCATCGGCTTCTTCCTGCGCAAGGGTTTCTGCGGCTGGATCTGCCCGGTTGGCTTTGTTTCCAATTTGGCGGAGAAGGTCGGCCGCCGGTTTAGGATTCTCTGGCAGCCGCCGGTCTGGCTCGATGTCCCGCTGCTTTCTCTGAAATATATGCTGCTTGGACTTTTCGCGTACCTGGTTGTTTGGCAGATGGATCTGAGGCAGATCGAGGCGTTTCATAATTCGCCCTACAACCTGGCAGTGGATGCCAAGATGTTGGTTTTCTTCCTGTCCCCTTCCGGGCTGGCCGCCGGCGTCATGATTTTTTTGACGGCCATCTCTTTTGTGATCCGCAATTTCTGGTGTCGCTATCTCTGTCCGTACGGCGCCCTGCTGGGGCTGTTGGCCATGGCCGGCCCCCTGCAGATCAGACGGGACCGGGCTGCCTGCATTGACTGTAAGAAATGTGAAAAGACCTGCCCGGCTTCTATCCGCATCACCAGAAAAGAGACGGTGCGCACCAATGAGTGCGTCGGCTGCACTCAGTGCACCGCGGTCTGCCCGGTCAAGGACTGTTTAACCGTGACCGGCCCGGATCATCTGAAGGTGCCGACATTGCTACTTCCCGCCGCCGTGGTCGGCCTTTTTCTCCTCTTCTATCTTCTGGCCCTGACCGCCGGTATCTGGTACACCGAAGTGACGCCGCAGAGCATGAAACAATTCTATATGCTCCTGGCCGAGTTGCCACATCCCGGGGTCTGAAGTCAGAATTCAGAAGTCAGAATTCAGAATTCAGAATGAAAGACAAGAGAGTTAAGGCGGTTTCCTGAATAATCATTCATTTCCAGCGATAGTTCCTTGAAATTTCTTCTGGTGCCGGCTACAGTTATCGCGGGTTGTATTCAACGCGGTATTGCAGGACAACTTATGCAGGGGAGGCAAGACAATGGGAGCACATGCCGACGATCATGGCCATGCCCACGGGGATGACCATCATGCGCATGAAGAGGATCATAGCGTTTGTATCAAGGTCGGGATAATGTTTGTTTTTGTGGTTGGTGTACTGTATTTGCTGGCCGTTTAGTCCCTTAGGTGTCGATTGTTGACAGTTTGCGGTCAACATTCCACACACCTTACGCGCACCAGACATTCAGGTGTTAACTGATGTTAAGGGACTTATACCCCTCAAGGGGGTACTGAAAAGAGTCCAGCTTCGCTGGGCTAGGAAGCCGCCGAAGAAAAACATTCTTCGGCGACCGGCAGAGAGCGGGCGGCCCGGCTCCTGTCGAGGAGCCCCGGGTAAGCACCGGCGGGAAACGCGTGGCTGCTTAGTTCTGGCTGGGGGATGCGCCAACCGGGACAATTTTATACTGCGGGGCGAAACGTACCGCAATGCCGTCCGGATCTCTGCGTACCACCGTGCCCCGGGAATAAAACATGGAGAAATTCGCCGGGGCGGCGGAATCGTCCTCCTTTTCGGGAGGCAGCAGGCAATAGACCGTAACGTCTCCGCCTGCGGTCACCGCCTCTTCAGTCACAAAAAAAGCGCCGCTCGCCGAGACATCGGTGGTATAGGCCATGAGTTGTCGTGTGGCCCGGGCATCCGATGCCTCCTCGAACATCAAAAGCGTCGGAAGCGCCTCTCTGAATCTGTGAAGTCGGCGGCGTTCGCTGGATGTTTGTAGTTCCACTTTCTTTCTCCTTGCTTTTTTTCTTACCTAGTGTCCCGTTTGGTTAATTCGTTCTAGTAATTGTTGGCTCTCGCGGCCCCTCGCCGCGTTGCCGAAAACTCGACATAGCGCTGCTATGCCTTCGTTTTGGCGCCTTGCGAGGAACCACGATGTCTCAACAAGTTCCTGCAACAATTAACCGCACGGGACACTAGTCGTTGTTTTGTCTTTGTTGCGCCTGCAGCTTCCCTCGTGTTTCCTGTATCGTTGTTCCTCGCTTTTTTGTCTGCCTTTTCGTGTTCATTTTGTCTGAGAAGCAGGCGGCGTGGCCGGACGGCGGTCAGCGTCAGCCTTAAGTCGCCAAGTAAACAGCGGGGAGAACAGATAGAGCAGAAGATAGGCAAGAGCCACGTACCCGAAATAGGGCGTTAACACAAAACTTATGAGCAGCAGCAAATTCAGGCGGCCGAACCAGGGGCGGCGGTCCATGAAACGCCCGAGGTGCAGGTAGTGGATAAAGTAGAGATTCATGGCCATACCTGCCACCAGGAGCAACGCAAAACTGGCCATGGCCCAGAATCTGGCCATGTCCGGACAGTCGGCGGCTGCCTGGCTGTAGAGCATGACCGGCGCCGTCACCAGCGGGGCAGCGGCGGTGGTGGGCAGCCCCTTGAAGAAGCCGGGAATCGGGCTGCGGTCGAGGGTGAAGTAAGTAAGTCGACCGATCCCCAGCAGGGCATAGAGACCGGCGGCGGCGGTCAGCGGCAACTGGCTGATAACCGGATCGGCAGAGTCGGTCAGGGTGATATAGAAGATTAAAGCAGGCACCAGGCAGAAGCTCATGCCATCGGCAATATCGTCCATGATGCCGCCCACGGAAAAACGTGGTTTCGGGGCTTCGGGGTCTATGGGTTCGGTAAGACCGAGCTTTCTGGCAACCGCGCCGTCAAGCTTGTCAAAGATGGCGGCGCCGATCAGCAGCAGGAATGCCTCCCGGAGGCGGCCCTGTTGGGCGAAGAAGACGGCCAGTAGCCCCATTAGGGCGTTCATCACCGTCAAGGAGTTGGGGAAGAAGGAGAGAATCCGTCGGCGCAGCAGATCATCTTTATGGCAGACCTCGTCGAGGCAGAATGTTCCGTATTTGCGGCAGAGGGCGGCAATGGACCAGAAGTTGACGATCAGGAAAATCGTTTCGACGATGAAGAAAAACCTGAGCGGCAGATTTGCCAGCGTGTCCAGCAGTCCATAGATGGCAAGCGGTGGTCCGGCCGGCAGATAAAAGGCGTACACGTAAAGCAGGGCGCTGACCGGGGCGGCGATCATGGTCCGCAGCCGCCGGAATTCATGGGAATCGGGCTCGACGCCTTTCTGGATGGCAAAGTTGCGCAGGAAATGGGCGAAACTGTCCCGGACCAGGACGGTGATGCACAGAAACAGCACCAGGATGGCGTGCAGCATTTCCGTGCGGCTGTGGCCGGGTTCCGTGTAGATGAGGCGCCACATCATGCCGGCCGCCAGCAGCGGGAAAATAATGGAGTAAACCACCTTGTCCATGATGCGGTCGGCCAGGCTGGTTAAAGCGGGATGCGGGGGGTAGCGGGTTGCAAACCAGCCATCGACCATATCGAAGGTCATGGAGATGAACAGAAGAACGACGCCGCTCAAGTAGAGAATCGGGGAACGGTTCCACATGACCCCGACGGCGCAGACCATGCCCCCGAAGACGAGCGGCGGTCGTCCGTAGACCAGAAGTGCTGTGAATTTTCTGGTGATGGAGTGACTGGCAGTCATGCGTTCCTTATCAGTTTGGAGTTGATTTTTTTTACCCAGCTTCCGGCCGAGCCTCTCTGTCTGGGAGAAATACCAATAACCATACCCGGAGCCGCGCAAAAATGCATCATTCCAGTAACCGTTCCACCGAGAGAGAGCTAAAAGGGTCCATAACCGTCGGCATTGTAATCGTTCAGCAGTGCTCCAGATGCGCGAAAGAGGCCTGCGAACTGTACTGGTGCTACGTGAGCAGGCCGATGCCAAAGCAGATGGGGTGCTGCTGAACGATTACTCATTCCAGATGCAATCGGGTCAGGTAGCCGCGTTCCCGGACCTTGCCCAGCATCCAGCCAAAGTAGAGAGCGCCGAGCAGCAGGTAGACCAGGTTGAGCCCCAGGGCAGTGAAAAGCATGGTCATGTCCGTATGGCCGGTTTGCTGAGCCAGGCGCATGCCTTCGAATACATGGGTGGAGGGCAGCAGCCAGGCGATTTTCTGCAGCCAGCCGGGCAGCACTGCCACCGGATAGAACACGGCGGAGAGCGGCTGGATCAGAAACGGGATGCCCCAGATTAAAGCCTCGGCAGCGCGGCCGTAGCGGAAGATAAGGGCCAGGGTGCAGAGGCCGACCGCCCAGCCGAACAGCAGCAGATTGCCGAAAAAAGGTAAAATGGCCGGACCGAGCGCCAGCAGGTGGTAGTCGTAGAACAGCGCGGCCAGTATGCCCAGAAAGGCGGTGGTGATCAGTGATTTGCCGATGCCGACGATGCAGATGGCGGCGATGAGTTCGGTCATCCGGATCGGGGTGATGAAGATGTTGATGATGTTCCTGACCCAGAATTCCTCGGTGATGGTCAGGGTGATGCCCTGCTGGGAGCGGTAGAGGACATCCCAGAAGATGACGTTGCCCACCAGAAAGGCCACCAGTCGGGGGGCGGCGATACTTTCGAGATAGCGAGTCACATAGCCCCAGACCAGCAGGTTCATCACCGGCCAGAAGAAAATTTCCATGGTCCGGGCGATGCTGCGGCGGTGCAGATAAAAATATCTGAGGATGATGGCGTTTATGCGGAGCCACATGGCGGTTTCTCCGTGTCGGGTGGCTCTTCGTAGATGTAGCCGTTGCGGGCGATGGAGATGAACAGTTCCTCCAGCGACGCGCTCTTGGCCCGCTGGACAATGGCGGCCGGGGGGCCGGCCATGACCAGCTTGCCGTGCGAAAGGAAGATAACCCGGTCGCACATGGTTTCTACCTCATGCATGTTGTGCGAGGTGTAGATCATGGTTGTCCGGCGTTCTGTCCGCAGGGTGCGCAACTGGTGCCGCACCTTGTCGGCAATGTCCGGATCGAGGCTGGCCGTGGGTTCGTCCAGAAAGAGGATCTCCGGATCGTTGAGAAAGGCCTTGCACAGGTTGAGGCGGGTGAGCTGGCCGGAGGAGAGGCTGCCGGTCAGATGATCCATGACCTCGGGAATCTCGAACAACGTCAGGAGATCGTGGATTTTTTTTCGGTCGGTCCGCTGGCCGTAGAGCCGGGCAAAGACGTTCAGATTCTCCCAGACCGTCAGATTGCTGGGCAGGGCGGTGTAGGCCGAGGAGAAGTTGACGCGTTTCAGAATCTCCCGCCGTTCTTCCGGCAGGTCGCGGCCCAGGATGCGGATGCGGCCGGCGCTCGGGGTGATGAGGCCGAGCAGCAGATGGATGGTGGTAGTCTTGCCGGCGCCGTTCGTGCCAAGCAGCCCGAGGATCTCGCCCTGACAGGCCGTGAACGAGAGATCGGTCAGGGCCGCGAAGCTGCCGAACTGTTTGCTGAGGCCAATAACCTCGATCACCGGCGATTGGGTTGTCTGCGGGCTGTCTGGCATGGCGCGGGGCGTCGATTTTCTGTGGTGCTGTTATGCCGGATCGGCCGGCGGCGGCGCGTCGTCCGCGGTCTCTGGTCCGGCCGGCGCTTCGAGGGCCGGCGTCGGGGTGCCGGCCAGGCG
>Ga0208863_1000318_pt1 | contig 56812 bp, 47 predicted proteins | sample RifOxyD3_FD_184040 | JGI IMG/M metagenome (GOLD analysis project Ga0208863, IMG submission 184040) | Soil microbial communities from Rifle, Colorado - Rifle Oxygen_injection D3 (SPAdes) | ecosystem: Environmental > Terrestrial > Deep subsurface > Rock core/Sediment | place: Rifle, Colorado... | reverse complement strand
TGCCGAAGCGGTGAAACACGTGGCCGGACGCATTCCTGTTATTGCGGGCACGGGCGCGAATTCGACTCGTGAGGCGATTGAGCTGGCCGCGTTTTCACAGCGAGCCGGTGCCGATGCTTCGCTGACGGTCGTTCCTTATTACAATAAGCCGACTCAGGAGGGCTTGTATCTGCACTTTAAGGCCATTGCCGAGGCGGTGGATATGCCACATATTCTCTATAACGTGCCGGGGCGCACGGTGGCGGATATGAGCAACGAGATTGTGTTGCGACTGGCTCAGATACGTAATATCGTCGGTATCAAGGATGCGACAGGCAATATAGAACGCGGCTCTGATCTGTTACAGCGCGCCCCCGAAGATTTCGCTATTTACAGTGGCGACGATGCAAGCACTTTGGCTTTGATGTTGCTGGGGGCGCATGGCACGATTTCAGTGACCGCCAATGTGGCGCCTAAGCTGATGCACGAGATGTGTATGGCGGCTTTGGCGGGCGATGTGGTGCTCGCGCGTGAAATCAATTTCCGTTTGTTGGGTTTGCATCGCAACTTGTTTGTTGAGGCGAATCCGATTCCGGTAAAGTGGGCTGTGTCCCGCATGGGAAGGATCAAGAATACGTTGCGATTACCGCTGACCCCGTTATCGACGGGCGCCTGTGGTGTCGTCGAACAGGCCATGTTTCAGGCTGGCGTACTTAAAAACCAATAGTTAGGGAAAAATATGAAAGTATTGCATATCGGAATTTCCAGTTTCGCACTGGTCTCACTGGTCGGTTGCGGGACAATAGGTTTGGGAAATAAGCGCATTGATTATCGGGCCGGCGCGGTGCAAGTGCCGACGCTCGAAATTCCGCCTGACCTGACTGCACCGGAAACAGATGATCGTTACAAGGTCTCGGATAGTGAATCCGTCACGACCTATTCAGCTTATAGCAAGGGAGAGGCGGGCGTCGCTACGCGCGGTAGCGGGGTTGGTGCGGTCTTGCCTATGGTTAAAGGGGTGAGTCTGGAGCGCAACGGTGCGCAGCGCTGGTTGCTGGTGGCGGATAAGGCCGAGAATGTCTGGCCGATAGTCAAATCCTTCCTGAGCGAGACGGGTCTTAACGTGCAAAGCGAAGATCAGGCTGCCGGCGTCATTGAAACCGACTGGGCTGAAAATCGAGCCAAGATTCCTTTGGGTGCCATACGCAGTGTGGTCGGAAAAGTATTCGATGATCTTTACTCTTCGGGTGAGATGGATCAATACCGCGTTCGTCTGGAGCGCACCAGAGACGGTGCAGGCACGGAAGTGCATATTACCCATCGCGGCAAAGAGGAAGTGCTGACGGCGGACAAAAACAGTTCCAAGTGGCAGTCGCGTCCGAATGATCCTGAGCTGGAAGCGGAATTGCTGCAACGTCTGATGGTGCGCTTCGGGGGTAATCCTGTGCAGGCGGCTACGGCGGCAGCGACCGGTGTAACGGCATCCGTGGGGGCTGCGAATCTGTTGCAGGTGGTTGATGGCAGTAGTGTGATTGTGATCAATGATGCTTTTGACAAGAGTTGGCGCCGGGTTGGGTTGGCGATTGATCGTTCGGGTTATGCGGTGGAAGATAAGGATAGAGAAAAGGGTATTTATTTTCTGCGTGCTGTTGCGGTTGAAAAGGGGTGGATGGATAAGCTGAAGTTCTGGAAAGACGAAGAGGACGCTAACGCGCGTTATCGCGTCATCGTCAAGGATGGCGGAGCCTCTTGCGAGGTGTCTGTAACGGATCAAAGAGGCGTGAACGGTGATGCCAGTCGTCAGCGGCTTGAGGAGATCTTTAAAAATCTAGCCCGGTAACGATCTGCTCAACAAGGCCACTGGTTTACCTTTACGGGTGAGCCAGTGGTTTTTTTTCGGGCGCTATATCACCGGTGCGGTTGAATCTGGGAGAGATCATTTATCCGGATTTCGACCCGGTTTAAATCTCCGGCCCTTCAGGCCGGAACGCGTATCACCCCGCCCTGAAGGGCCGGGTTTGAGGGGCGTGGTGGGAGGAGATGCAAACTCCTCCACGTCTAATCTACCGGCCTCAAGGCCGGTGATAAATTGGTTCACGGATGGATGGAGAAGGCGGAAACAGGCAATAAAAAAGCCGGCTTGCGCCGGCTTTTTTATTCAATAAGCAGTTGCTTACTTAGCAGCTGGTGCAGCAGCTTCAGCAGCAGGAGCCGCAGCTGGAGCAGCTTCAGCTGGTGCAGATGCAGCTTCAGCAGCAGGAGCAGCAGGAGCGGCAGCAGCAGGAGCTTCAACAGCAGGAGCAGCAGGAGCAGCAGCTTTTTCGCCACAAGCAGTCAAAGCAAGAGCCAACAGAGCAGCAACGAGAGCAGATAATTTCATATTAAATTTCCTTAAGTTAAGTTGATGGTAATAAAAAGAGGTGTTCGACTTCGCTGTTCAGCCAAAATCAAAGTCGCGGCATTCTACCAGTAAATTTATAAAAATCCACTAAATCTATAATTTTTTATAAACCTAATTTTGTTGTGGATATGTTGGAATGTGAGCTGTGCCACATTTCCATAAATTGTGATTGCAGTGTGCAGGCGTTTTCAGGGTCATTCAGAGCCAGCAGTCCGCGCGGGTCATCGAAGTGAAAGCGGCGTACGTAGTGCGTGTTGTCGGCCACGCAAAACGGCGCTGTGATGTGCCGCAGATGGGGGGCAGTTTGACGGATCGCCATGCGCTGGTCAAACTGACGCAGCAACGTCATCATGCGCGGGCACAAGGTGGTTAAATAGCGTGTGTCGTGCACCAGTATCCGTAAATGGTTGCCGTCAAGTAAAAAATGGCGCAAGGTTTCGTAGCAAGCTTCTGAATTGAAACCCAGCCCATCGAAATTTTTTTCAAAAAGATACAAATCGTGGTTAGCCCGCCTGCACAGCGTGTCGAGCGCGGCGGTATAGTCCGCTGTGCCTTCCAGATGAATATGCTGCAACGCTGTCATGGCTGGTGTCTCGATTTATAGCGGATAAAGATAGCCGTCCAGATACCACTGGTAGAGCAATTCCAGCAATTCATCCGAACAGGCGCTTTGTGCGGCCAGTGTGCGATGGTCTGCCAGTTCGCGCAGCACAGGGTAATTCTCATCCGTGACTTGAGTCGCTTCGCCATTCATGAAAATGCTGCCGGCATGGCACAGCATCTGGCTTTTTAGGTCTAGTTTCAGTCCTTTGTTTTTAAATTGTTTTTTGAATTTACTTGGACTGAGCCCGGATTCGGGACTGTCAAAAAAGATATGCGGCTTAGGTTCGCTTAAGTAACAACCCAGGAAATTGGCGATGTCTTCCTTGTCCCAGCGCACTTGTTTGATGGCACTCTCTACCTGATTGAGCATGTCCGCACTGATTTCCGAGGGGTGTGCCTGAGTTTTTAGCTCAGGGTCGGCATACATGCCTTCCACGCAGATTCTGTCTTGCAAATACACCAGAAACTGCTCGGCCAGTTCCTGATACGCCGGGGTGCGGAAGCCGATCGAATAGGTCATGCAGTCGTCTTCGGCGATGCCGTTGTGCGCGCAGTGTGGCGGCAGATACAGCATGTCACCCGGCGCCAGTACCCACTCCTGTTCGATTTTAAAGTCTTTCAGGATGCGCAGCGGGGCACCCTCGATCAGTGTCTGGTCGGCCTGAGTGGAAATCTGCCAGCGACGGTGTCCCAGTCCCTGCAATAAAAACACATCGTAGGCGTCGAAATGCGGGCCTACGCCACCGCCCGGCGGTGCATAGCTCACCATCAGGTCGTCTAAGCGCGCATGGGGGATGAAATCGAATTGCTTCAGCAGTTCGGCTGCCGAGGGTAAATGATGGTTTAAACCCTGTACCAGCACCGTCCACTTGGTTTTGTTCAAACCCTTAAAATCCTGCGGTTCAAAGGGCGACTGTTGCAGTTCGAATTGTCCCTTGCGCTGGATCACCAGTCGTGCCTGTACGTCTTCGGTGCAGGCTAATTCGATGGCTTGTTGCGGTGAGAGCAGCCCTGAAAAATCAGGAATCGCACCGCGTATCAGCAGTGGTTTTTTTTGCCAATAGTCGCGCAGAAATTCTGCAACGCTGAGAGAGCCTAATAGAGTGGGTATCGTTTTCATGCGGGATATTATAGTCGCGCATTATTTTGACGCCAGTAAAAAAATTAATTAGGAAGCGCCGGACAAAGTGTTTAAAATGCGGCGATGATTATATTGGCCAGGGCTAGCGGTCATTATCGTGGCGGTTTAAAACCTGACTGGTGCCGCCGAACCAGGAATTCTTAATAGTTGATAAAGGAAATGAAATGAAAATCGAAAAAGACTCCGTCGTCTCGTTGCGTTACGAATTGTTTGACTCTGAAGGTGAATTGGTAGAAAACGTGGAAGATCCAATTAGTTACCTTCATGGTGGTTACGATGGTATTTTTCCTCTGGTTGAAGAAGCGCTGCACGGTAAACGTATCGGCGATCATTGCAATGTAACGCTGAAGCCGGACGATGGTTTTGGTGAATATGAGCACGAACTCGTTGAAGTTGAAGCGCGCAGCTCTTTCCCAGCCGATGTGGCGGTGGGTATGCAGTTTGAAGGCGCGCCTGAAGAGTCTGACGATGAAGATTTCATCCTGTACACCGTGGTTGAAGTGAACGACGACGAAGTGACCGTGGATGGTAATCATCCGCTGGCTGGCAAGACGCTGACTTTCATCTGTACGGTGACCGGTGTACGTCCTGCCACGGCTGAAGAGATTGAGCATGGTCATGTGCATGAAGAAGGCGGTCATTTGCACTAGCCTGAACGGGCGCAGACTAACCAAATTCGCGTAGCGATTCGTTTGCATCCTCGCCCGCTGGCGGGAGAGGAGTGTGGTGAGGGGCGCGGGTTGGTTGCTTTGCAATACCCGCGAATTCCGCTTTGTTTCATGAGGTGTAGTCATAAAGGGGGAAATGGAAACATTTTCCCCTTTAGTTTTTATGGTGTTAAGTCTGTGCTGCGAGTATTTTGCACAGATGTTCTTCGCCGGGATAAACGGTGCACGCAGCTACGGCTTCGAACAGGTTTTGTATCTCTTCCAGCGTGAAGTTGGCCAGCAGACGATTGGCGATGCCGGTTTGTAACGGGAGCATGCGCGATTGACCGTCGGGCAGATTGAAGCGGAAACCGGCCAGACGATTAAATTCACCTTCAGCATGACTCAGATCGGCTTGTTCATCTTGTAGTTGCTCGTAGTAGTCTTCCAGTTCGTCGATCAATTCCTCCGGGAATGTTTCCGGGATGGATGCCAGCAAGCCCAGGTTGTCATCGGATACCGTGCAAGGCACGTTGCGCTGTTCGGCGTATGCGACGAAACGTGCGCGCAGCGCTTCATCGAAAAAAATGTAATCTATCATGTGGTGTCCGGCAGGGGATTCAAGATGACGCATCCTGCCTTGCGGGGGAGGATAAATCAATCACCCGAACGGGAAAGTTTTTCGAATAGCCAGTCGGCAACCTGATTTGCGCCGTTTGGCGTCACTTTTTCCGGTGCTGTTAGATTCCAGAGCGCATCGAGTTGCTGGGCGATGTTTCCCCGTTTGTATGCTTCATCCGAAATTTCCCGGCATACGCCATGCTGTTGTAACCATGTCGTCAGGGCCAGGGATTCAGGCCAGTCCGGACGAGCTACATACAGCACCGGTATGCCGCTGCATGCGGCTTCAACAAAACTGCCATAGCCGGGTTTGCAGAGCATTGCATCGCAACTGCTAATTAATTCATTGAATGTAAATGGTAATTTATTGAAGCTAAACGCGTCGGGACGATGGACTTGATCCTGTACCAGGAAATATACGCCATCCATTCTTGGCCAGTCTTCTATCGGTAGGCGACTGGTGATGCCACCCATGCTGACTAGCACCAGTTTTTCTGGGCCAGATAATTTCAGGTGGTGTATGAGCTCATCGCGCCGGTTTGTGCCGATTTCGGCGATGGGTTCTATCGGGAATCGATGCGCCAGGTCGTTCATCTCCATGCCCGGGGTGGCGCGCAGGAATGCATCGGCACCGGCGTAGCAGGATTGGATTTGACTGGCGATCTCGTCATTGCCGCAGTAGTGGCGGTAGATGTCTGACCAGTTGAGCGAACACAGTGCGGAATTCGGAATGCCAGCCCGTTGCGCGCCCGCCAGGGTCAGATAACCGACGTTGGAAAACACCAGGTCGGTCTTGAGTTCGAGGAGTAGGGCGGCTTCCTCTGTGACTCGCGCATCCCAGTTGGCGTGAAATTCGCGGTAAGCGGCGCGACTCTTGTCGATATCGACTGCCAGTGCGGAGGACATTGTCATGCCGATGTCACCTGCGCTTACCCTGTGCGTGAACGGCGCGTGTATCCGTGTGCGCAGATGCGCATAGGGTACGGAAGAGCGCACCGTGATACGCAGTTGCGGCATGAGTTCATACAAGCGGTTGAGTACCGGAGCGGTCTGTGCGACATGGCCGAAACCATGACCTGAAATGGAGACGACCAGGTGAGGGGCGGGATTCATCATCTGCGCGCTTAAGCTGCGATCTTTTTCAAGCTGTACAGCAGTTCCAGTGCCGCTTTCGGGCTCAGTTCATCCGGCTGGATGTTGCGCAGCGCGGCTAGCAGGGGATGTTCTTCAGGTTCGGGGATGTCCGGTATGGCGGCAAATAAATCACCTTGCGGGCTTGCGCTGGCGCTGTTTTGTTCCAGTACGCGCAGTTGCTTTTTGGCCATCTTGATGACTAGCCCCGGTACGCCTGCCAGAGCTGCAACTTGCAAGCCATAGCTTTGGCTGGCCGCGCCTTCCTCCACCGAATGCAAGAACACGATGCTGTGCTGATGTTCGATCGCTGACAGATGCACGTTGGCCAGTTGCAGGAATTCCTCTGACAGCCGGGTTAATTCAAAATAGTGCGTAGCGAACAGCGTATAGCTGCGGTTCTTCTCCAGCAGATGGCGGGCGATGGCGTAGGCCAGGGCTAGCCCGTCGAAGGTAGAGGTGCCGCGCCCGATTTCATCGACCAGCACCAGACTCTTGTCGGTGGCATTGTGCAGAATATTGGCCGCTTCCGTCATTTCGACCATGAAAGTGGAGCGGCCGCTGGCCAGATCGTCGGAGGCACCGATGCGGGTGAAAATCTGATCGATTTGACCGATGATCGCCTGCCCTGCGGGGACGAAACAGCCGATATGGGCCAGCAGCGCGATGATGGCGACCTGGCGCATATAGGTCGATTTACCGCCCATATTAGGGCCGGTGATCAGCAGCATGCGGCGTGCGTGATCTAAGCGGGTGTCGTTCGGCGTGAAGCGATCGACTTGCGCTTCCACCACCGGATGGCGACCTTCGGTGATGACTAGCTGTATTTCATCGGTAAATTGCGGTGCGGTAAAATTGAGCGTGGCGGCTCGTTCTGCAAAAGTGGCGAGCACGTCCAGTTCGGCGATGGCAGCCGCGATGCGTTGCAGTTGCGGAATAAACGGCGTTATATAGTCAAGCAGCTGTTCATAAAGATATTTTTCGCGAGATAGCGCGCGGTCGTTAGCGGATAGCGCCTTGTCTTCGAAGGCTTTTAACTCCGGGGTGATATAGCGTTCAGCGTTTTTTAGCGTCTGGCGACGGCGGTAATCGTCCGGTACGTTGACACTTTGTGCGATGCTCACCTCGATATAGAAACCGTGTACGCGGTTGTACTCGACTTTTAAGGTTGAGATGCCGGTACGTGCCCGTTCGCGTGCTTCCAGTGCCAGCAGAAAATCGCCGCAGTTGGTCTGTATGCCGCGCAGTTCATCCAGTTCAGCATCGAAACCATCGGCGATCACGCCGCCTTCGCGTAATACGCTGGAGGGCTCAGCCCTCAACGAGCTTTGCAGGATGGCGGTGAGTTGTGTATCGGCCTGCAGCGCATCGACCAAAGTTTGCAGCAAGTTCGACGTATCTACCCTTATCCCAGCCCTCTCCCTTAAAGGGCGAGGGAGCAGGGTGTCGTGCAGTTGCGGCAAGGTCAGCAGCGTGTCGCGCAGACCGGACAAGTCGCGCGGGCGTGCGCTGCGCAAGGCGATGCGCGCCGTGATGCGCTCTACATCTACGCAGGGTTTGAGTTGTTCGTGGACGGTCTTGAATAATCCGCCGTTGTTCAGGGTGGCGACGGCGTCCAATCTCGCGCCAAGCACGATCCGGTCACGCAGCGGGTGGTGCAGCCAGTGTGCGAGTTGACGGCTACCCATGTTGGTCGCGCAGGTGTCGAGCAATGAGAGCAGGGTGGGGGCGGCTTCCCCGCGCAGCGTCTGGGTGATTTCCAGATTGCGGCGGGTTGCAGCATCCATGCGCACATAGTGATCCACGCTGTACACCTGCAAGCTGCGGATGTGGCTGATAGCCTGTCCCTGGGTGAGTCTGGCGTAACCTAACAGGGCGCCGGCGGCCTCCAGTCCTACCGTGTAGTCATCGCAACCGAATCCGGCTAAATCGAGCGTGGCAAATTGCTGGCACAGGGTGCGCCGTGCGGTGTCGAGTTCAAAATGCCAGGCGGGCAACTGTTTGCAGGCGGCAGCGGATTGCAAAGTGGCGTTTTCTGCGTGCAGAATTTCCGAAGGTTGCAGGCGTTCGAGTTCGGCGGGCAGGTTGTCGGTCGCCGTTTCGCAGACATAAAATTGTCCTGAGGCGAGATTGAGCCAGGCCAGTCCCAGTTTGCCCTGACGCTGATGCAGTGCCAGCAGCAGGTTGTCGCGTTTTTCTTCCAACAAGGCCGAATCGGTGATAGTGCCCGGGGTCAGAATGCGCATCACTTTGCGTTCGACCGGCCCTTTGCTGGTGGCCGGATCGCCGATCTGTTCGCAAATCGCAACCGATACGCCCATCTTCACCAGTCGTGCCAGATATTGCTCGGCGGCGTGATAGGGAACACCGCACATCTTGATCGGTACGCCGTTGGAGGAGCCTCTATGGGTCAGGGTGATGTCGAGTAGTTTGGCGGCACGCGCGGCATCCTCAAAAAACAGTTCGTAAAAATCGCCCATCCGGTAAAACAGTAATCCATCGGGATGTTCTGCCTTGATGCCTAAGTATTGCTGCATCATCGGCGTGTGGCCTGCCGGTTTTCCGCCTGCCTGGGATGGACGATCCGCCATTGTTTAAGCCTGCCCCTTGAGCGCCGGTGTCAGGTGCGGTGCGATGACTTGCAGCAACTTCGGGTGAATTTCACCATTGCCGGCGCAGACGTGTCCGGTCTTTAAGTAAGTGTCCGAACCGTGCAGGTCGCTGACCATGCCGCCCGCTTCGGTGATCAGCAGCGTACCGGCAGCGATATCCCAGGCTTTTAAGCCGGTTTCAAAAAATCCGTCGTAACGACCCGCTGCCATCCAGGCCAGATCAAGCGCGGCAGAACCCGGGCGACGCAGACCGGAAGTCTGTTGCATCAAATCGCGGAATATGCCGAGGTAGGCATCCATGTGATCGAAATTGGTGTAAGGGAAGCCGGTGCCGATCAGGCTGTCGGCCAGATGAATGCGCTTTGAGACACGGATGCGCTTGTCGTTGAGGTATGCGCCGCGACCGCGTGTGGCGGTGAACAATTCGTTGCGGGTAGGGTCGTAGATTACCGCCTGAGTGATGATGCCTTTGTGCTGCAGGGCGATGGAAACCGCAAATTGCGGGAAGCCGTGCAAAAAGTTGGTCGTGCCGTCCAGCGGGTCGATGATCCAGACAAAATCAGACTCGCCGTGCACCCCGCTTTCCTCGGCCAGAATTGCATGATCCGGATAGGCGTCCAGCAGGGTTTGAATGATGGTTTGCTCGGCGGCGCGATCCACTTCGCTGACAAAATCCGCATGAGATTTTTTGGTAATGGTCAGGTGATCGATCTTGTCGGTACTGCGATGAATCAGATTACCGGCGCGACGGGCGGCCTTCACCGCGATGTTGAGCATGGGATGCATAACGACCTTCTTTATAGTTTAATGAGCGAGATTCAGCGCGCTATTTTAATTGGAAACCGGCTTTAATATAAACAAAATCATCAAAAAAAGCAGGATTGAAAATATAATGCATATTATTCAATGAGTTGTATTTATATTTTTCTGCGGGTTAATTTGCAAAAAAAGGAGCCGAGAGTCGGCTCTGGCAATATTGCGTTCCTGAGGTCGAATTCATTCGACCAAAACAGGGTTTTTCATTTATTATCTGCAGCTAATATACAGGGCATGTGGTCTTATGGATGGCGTTTTGGACAAACTGAAAGTATTCGATCATGTGCGTGTGGTGCTGAGCCATACCACCCATCCGGGCAATATCGGGGCGGCGGCGCGCGCGATGAAGGCGATGGGCTTGCACCATTTGTATCTGATTAATCCGCGTCATTTTCCCGATCCTCAGGCGCATGCGATGGCGGCGGGGGCTGACGATGTGTTAGAGAATGCGGTGGTGTGCACCTCAATCGATGAAGCCTTGCAGGGCGTGGTGTTGACGGTCGGTATGACGGCGAGAATGCGCGACATTTCCAGTGAGGTATGTTCGCCTCGTGAGGCGATGCCACGTGTTTTGCGGCAGGCTGCAACCCAACCGGTGGCGTTGTTATTTGGTACCGAGATGTCGGGGTTGACCAATGAGGAAGTCAGTCGCTCGCAGCTGCTGGTGAATATTCCGGCCAATCCTGAATTTTCCTCGTTGAATTTAGCCGCTGCGGTGCAGGTGATTTCCTATGAATTGTCGGTCGCAGGCGAGGTTTATCAGCCAGTGCTGCAACAGGCACAGCCCGCCGCGCATCAGCAGGTAGAGGGTTTGATGGCGCATCTGGAAAACACGCTGCACGAGATCGGTTTTTTTACCACGCAGAACCCAGTACGCATGATGCAGCGGCTGCGTCGCTTGTACGCCAGGGCCAGGCTGGAAGCGGATGAAATCAACATTTTGCGCGGCATCTTGAGCGTCACAACCGAGTACAATGCGCGTCTTAAAATCCGTTATCAGCAGGAACAGAGCAAAGATAGATGATATTTAGAAATATCAGGGAAGATATTGCCAGCGTATTCGACCGGGATCCGGCTGCGCGCACCACGTTTGAAGTGCTGACCTGCTATCCCGGGCTGCATGCGCGGCTGCTCCATCGTCTGAGCAACCGTCTGTGGCACGCTGATTTGAAATGGCCGGCGAGGTTTCTGTCCTATTTGACCCGTGGTTTTACCGGCATCGAGATACATCCGGGTGCGACCATAGGGCGTCGATTTTTTATCGATCACGGCATGGGGGTTGTGATAGGCGAGACGGCTATCATCGGCGATGATGTGACGCTGTATCACGGTGTGACGCTGGGCGGCACCTCATGGCGGCACGGTAAGCGCCATCCTACCCTTGAGAACGGGGTGGTGGTGGGGGCGGGTGCCAAGATACTCGGGCCGATCACGGTGGGGGCTGGGGCAAAAATAGGCTCGAATGCGGTGGTGGTCAAAGATGTGCCCGCAGGGGCGACAGCCGCAGGTATCCCAGCGCGTATCCTTGATGAAGAAAAGAAAAAGACAGCGAGTTTTGACGCCTACGGCATCGGCAACGACCAGAATGATCCGGTTACTAAAGCGATACACGGCCTGCTGGGTCACAGTGTCACCGTGGATCAGCGCATCGACTTTATTTTGCAGCAACTTGAAAAAATGGGGGTGAGTGTGGAAGAAGAGCGCGCCACTGCGGATAAATTTGATCCTAATCATCTGAACAATATAGTTGATTAAAAAATTCGGGTATTATAGTATTTGTACCTGTAATATTCGGCTTTGGCCGATCTGTAACCAATCTATTATGAATCGAGAGTTAGCATGCGCTTAACCACCAAAGGACGTTTTGCAGTAACAGCAATGGTTGATCTGGCAATAAACGGCGGACGCGGTCCGGTTACCCTGGCATCCATCAGCGAACGCCAGAAAATTTCACTTTCCTATCTGGAGCAGTTGTTCGGTAAGTTGCGCCGCAATAATCTGGTGGAGAGCGTGCGCGGTCCAGGCGGTGGCTATTATCTGGCCAGAATCGCCAGCAAGATCAAGGTGGTCGAAGTGGTGCTGGCGGTCGATGAGCCGCTCGATGCGACCAACTGCAGTGAGCAGGGCAATTGTCAGGACGGCAAGCCTTGCATCACTCATGATTTGTGGTACGGGCTGAACAAGAAAATTCACGACTATCTGGAGTCAGTCAATCTTCAGCAGCTAGTCGATGGACAGACTAAATCCGCCCCGGGCGTGATGCCGATTACCATGTCTAAACAGGCCGCAAGATAAGTTACTGTGTAAGACTTAAGGAAAACGATAATGAAGTTACCTATCTACATGGACTATTCTGCGACGACACCGGTTGATCCGCGTGTCGCCGCCAGGATGATCCCCTATTTGACCGAGAAATTCGGCAATCCGGCCAGTCGTTCTCATGCCTTTGGCTGGGAAGCTGACGAGGCGGTGGAGCTGGCGCGCGCTCAGGTTGCGTCGCTGGTCAATGCCGATCCCAAGGAAATTGTCTGGACATCCGGTGCGACCGAATCGAACAATCTGGCCATCAAGGGTGCGGCGCACTTCTATCAGGGTAAGGGAAAACATATCATCACCATGCGCATTGAGCACAAAGCGGTGATCGACACGGTGCGCGAGCTGGAACGCGAAGGTTTTGCCGCCACCTATCTTGATCCTGAGCCCAATGGTCTGCTCGATCTGGAAAAGCTCAAAGCGGCGATACGTCCCGATACCATCCTGGTTTCAGTGATGCTGGTAAACAACGAGATCGGCGTGATTCAGGATATCGAAGCGATCGGTGAAATCTGTCGCGCACAGGGTATCCTGTTCCATGTGGATGCGGCGCAAGCAACTGGTAAGGTATTGATTAATTTGCAAAAACTAAAAGTCGATCTGATGTCGTTTTCGGCGCACAAGACTTACGGACCGAAAGGCATCGGCGCTTTGTATGTGCAGCGCAAACCGCGTGTCCGGCTGGAGGCGCAGATGCACGGTGGCGGTCATGAGCGCGGCATGCGTTCCGGTACGCTGGCGACCCATCAGATCGTCGGTATGGGTGAGGCGTTCCGCATCGCGCAGGAGGAAATGGCAGAAGAAAACGTGCGTATCAAAATGCTGCGCGATCGTCTGATGGCAGGTCTGATGGACATGGAAGAAGTGCATCTGAACGGCGATCTTGAGCAGCGCGTTCCGCATAACCTGAACCTGAGTTTTAACTTTGTCGAAGGTGAGTCGCTGATCATGGCGATCAAGGATGTTGCGGTATCGAGCGGCTCTGCGTGCACCTCGGCAAGTCTAGAGCCTTCTTATGTGCTGCGCGCTCTGGGTCGCAGCGATGAGCTGGCGCACAGTTCGATTCGTTTCACGGTGGGACGTTTCACCACCGTCGAGGAAGTGGATTATGTGATCGCGCTGATGAAGCGCAAGATCGACAAGTTGCGTGAATTGTCGCCGCTTTGGGAAATGTACAAGGACGGCATTGATTTGAACACCGTGCAGTGGGCGGCACACTAAAAATCTGAGAAGGGTAAAGGGAGAAGGGTTAAGGGTAAAAGCTAGGAAGGGATAAGAGTGAAGTGGGAAGGGTAAATGCTCAGAACGGTGAGCGGTTTTAACTCTTCTCTCTTAACACTTCCTCCTTTTCTTCAGAAACCTTCCCCCTTCCCTCTTCTCCCTTCCCTGCAACGAAGGAGCACTAAAATGGCATACAGCGAAAAATTATTGGACCATTACGAAAATCCGCGCAACGTCGGTTCGTTCGGCAAGGATGACGAAGGTCTGGGTACCGGCATGGTAGGCGCACCGGCTTGTGGCGATGTGATGAAGTTGCAGATCAAAGTCGGCAAAGACGGCATCATCGAAGACGCTAAATTTAAGACCTATGGTTGCGGTTCAGCGATCGCTTCCAGTTCTCTGGTGACCGAATGGGTCAAGGGTAAGACGGTTGAGCAGGCGCTGGAGATCAAGAATACGCATATCGCTGAAGAACTGGCACTGCCGCCGGTGAAAATTCACTGCTCTATCCTGGCGGAAGATGCCATCAAGGCGGCGGTGGCGGACTACAAGGCCAAGCAAGGTAAGAATGTTGAAACCGCAGCCTGCACCGGCAGCTGCTAAGGAGAAAAATGTGGGCGTGACATTGTCTGAGGCAGCAGCCAAACATGTGAAAAATTTCATCGCCAAGCGCGGTCGCGGTATCGGGCTGCGCATCGGCGTGCGCACCAGCGGATGTTCGGGCATGGCGTATAAGTTGGAGTTTGCCGATGCGCTGGACGCTGAAGATTTGCAATTCGACAGCTTCGGGGTGACGGTGCTGGTCGATGCCAAGAGTCTGCCTTACATCGAAGGCATGGAGCTCGATTACACGCGTGAAGGATTGAACGAAGGCTTTAAGTTCAACAATCCGAATGTGAAGAATGCCTGCGGCTGTGGCGAGAGTTTTCAAGTTTAACGGGCATGATAAACAGGTAGCCCTATCCATGAAATCATCATGCCCGTTCCCCTCATCCGAACCTTGATGAAGAAACTAGCCATTCGACTAAGCTGGCACACAACGCCAGCCAAGTCGCTGGTTATCCCCCGCTCGCGGGGGAAGGGCCAAACGTAGCGCTACGCAAGCTTTTTGATTTATGCAATATATTGATTTTTCACAAGATTATTTCAATCTGTTCGGACTGATTCGCTGTTATCGCCTGGATAGCGCAGAGCTGGAAGTTCAGTTTCGCGCCTTGCAGGCGCAGGTGCATCCCGATAAGTCGGCGCATTTGTCCGATGCCGGGAAGCGCCTCGCGATGCAGCGCTCCACGCTGGTCAATGAAGCCTACCAAACCTTGAAGAGTCCGATCAGGCGGGCGCGTTATCTGTTGTCGCTCCACGGCGTGGACACGCAGGAGGAAACCAATACGGTGATGCCGGTTGATTTTTTGATGGCGCAGATGGATTTGCGCGAGGCGGTCGAAGCCGCGTTGCAAGAGCGAGATCTGTCGGCGCTGGACCTACAGGCGGCGCAGTTGAAAGCCGATACGCGAAAACTCGAAGCTGAGCTCGCCGAACAAATCGATACGGTACAAGATTATCAGGTTGCGGCAGGCCTAGTGCGCAAGCTGCGTTTCATGGAAAAACTGGCGGAGGAAATCGCTTCCGCTTACGATGAACTAGACAATTAGCGCCTGTAGCGAATGGCTCGTAGCACTATGCTATAAGCTGCAAGCTATAAGCCACAAGCGAATCCACATGGCTTTACTACAAATCTCCGAACCCGGTTTAAGCACGGCCCCGCACCAGCACAGGCTGGCGGTGGGTATCGATCTTGGCACGACCAATTCGCTGGTGGCGACAGTGCGCAACGGCATCAGCGTAGTGCTCAACGACGAGAACGGCCGGGCGATGCTGCCGTCTGTGGTTCGTTATACGAGCGAGGTGGTGGTCGGAGAAATTGCCCAGGCCGCGCAGAGCGAAGATCCGGTCAACACCATCGTCTCGGTCAAGCGCTTCATGGGGCGCAGTTTGGCCGATGTGGGCGATACCAGCCGTCTGCCTTATCGCTTCGTCGATACTGGTTCCATGTTGCAACTGCGTACCGTAGCCGGGGTCAAGAGTCCGGTCGAAGCTTCTGCGGAAATTCTCAAAGTGTTGCGCCTGCGTGCGGAAGCCTCGTTGGGAGGTGAACTGGTGGGTGCGGTGATTACCGTGCCGGCCTATTTCGACGATGCCCAGCGTCAGGCGACCAAAGATGCCGCGAAACTGGCTGGTATCAATGTGTTGCGTTTGCTCAATGAGCCGACGGCTGCGGCGATTGCCTACGGTCTGGATAACGCCTCGGAAGGCGTGTATGCGGTCTACGATCTGGGTGGCGGCACCTTTGATATTTCCATTTTGCGCCTGTCGCGCGGGGTGTTCGAAGTGTTGTCGGCCAACGGCGATTCCGCGCTGGGCGGGGATGATTTCGATCAACGCATCCATTGCTGGTTGCTGGAAAAGAATCAGTTGTCGGTATTGAATCCGCAGGATACCCGTTTGCTGTTGACGCTGGCGCGTTCCGCGAAGGAGCAGCTCACCGAGCACAGCGAGGCACGTATCACGGCGGTGTTGTCCAGCGGCGAGATCATCGACAATGTGCTCAGTCGTGCCGATTTTCAGGAGATGTCGACCAATTTGATTCAGCGCACCTTGCAACTGATGCGCCGCGCTTTGCGCGATGCCAGGCTGGGCGTGGATGAGGTCAAGGGCGTGGTGATGGTGGGAGGGGCGACCCGCATGCCGCAGGTGCAGCACGCGGTGGGGGAGTTTTTCGGTCAGACGCCGCTCACCAATCTCGATCCCGATAAGGTGGTGGCGCTGGGCGCGGCGATACAAGCTAATTTGCTGGCGGGTAATCAGAGCCGCGACGACTGGCTGCTGCTCGATGTGATACCGCTCTCGTTAGGGTTGGAGACCATGGGCGGACTGGTCGAAAAGATCATTCCGCGTAACAGCACGATACCGACGGCGCGGGCGCAGGAATTCACCACCTACAAGGACGGTCAGACCGCGATGAGTTTGCATGTGTTGCAGGGTGAGCGCGAACTGGTGAGCGATTGCCGCTCGCTGGCGAAATTTGAGTTGCGCGGCATTCCGCCTATGGTGGCGGGCGCGGCACGCATCCGGGTGACTTTTCAGGTCGATGCGGACGGCTTGCTGAATGTGGCGGCGCGCGAGATGGCCAGCGGTGTGGAGGCGGCCATCGTGGTCAAACCTTCTTACGGTTTGTCTGACGCCGAGATCACGCGCATGTTGCAGGATTCCACGCAGCACGCACAGGACGATATGCAGGCGCGTGCGCACCGCGAACAACAGACCGAAGCCAATCAATTGCTCGATGCGGTGCAGAACGCGCTGGATCAGGATGGTTCGCTGCTGAGTGAGTCGCAGCGTTCGGAGATCGAAAGTCGCATGACAGCGTTGAAAGAGACGCTGACTTTGATTGATCATCTGGCCATTAAACGCGCAGTGACCGCCCTGAACGATGCGACGGTCAGTTTTGCGCAGGCGCGTATGGACAAGAGCGTGAAGCGGGTATTGGCGGGCATGAATATTTCCGATCTGGAAATCAAATAACGGAAGCAAAAATGACACAAATTATCGTATTGCCGCATGAAGAACTGTGTCCCCAAGGCGTGTTGCTTAACGTGAGTCCGGGCATTTCCATTTGCGATGCCTTGTTGCAAAACGGCGTGGATATTGAGCACGCCTGTGAAAAGTCCTGCGCCTGCACCACTTGTCATATCATCATCCGCCAGGGTTTGAACTCACTCAATCCCGCCGAAGAACTGGAAGACGATATGCTGGACAAGGCTTGGGGGCTGGAGCCGAATTCGCGTCTGTCCTGTCAGGCGCTGGTGGCGAATGCCGATCTGGTGGTGGAGATTCCTAAATACAGCATCAATATGGTGAAGGAAGGCTGATATGAAATGGATAGACGTACGCGATATCGCCATCGCGCTGAGTGAGAAATACCCGGACATCGACCCAGCTACGATGCGTTTTGTCGATCTGCACAACAAGGTGGTGGATCTGGACGGCTTCGATGACGATCACAGTCATGGTGGCGAAAAAGTGCTCGAAGCAATTCAGGCAACCTGGATCGATGAGGCTGAATAATGTGTTGAATTTATTACAGAATATTTCAAATCGCTGGCTGTATCTGGCGGGGGCTTTGTATGGCTGCGGCCTGATGGGGTTCGGCCTGTTTCTGCAATACGTCAAACACCTGGATCCTTGTCCGCTTTGCATGGTGCAGCGCGTGTTCTTTATCGCTATCTTGGCGGTGTTCACCCTTGCCGCATTGCATAACCCGGCGCGCACAGGTCAAAAGATTTATGCGGTTCTGATCGGTTTGCTTGCCTTATCCGGTGCAGGTGTTGCCGCACGCCACATCTGGATACAGAATTTGCCGCCCGATCAGGTGCCCGCTTGCGGCCCGGGGCTGGACTACATGCTGGAAACCATGCCGATGGCGAATGTGCTCAAGGCGTTGATGCACGGTTCAGGCGAGTGCGCGGAAAAAGTGTGGAGTTTTCTGGGTTTGGGCATTCCTGAATGGTCGCTGCTTTGCTATTTGGGGTTGGGTGCCTGGGCGATCTTGATTGCGTTTAAAAATAAAGCCTGATTATTATCCCGATTCCGATCCGGTTTAAAACCCCGGCCTTCAGGCCGGAACTCGTGCCACCTCGTCCTGAAGGGCGAGGTTTTAGGGGGCGAAGTGGAGGGGATACAAACCCCTCCACGCCTAAATCCACCGGCCTGAAGGCCGGTGACAACTTGTTAATCAATAGGTTGGCATTGTCTATTTCGTTTTGACGCGCGCTGCGATTAGCGCGGCTCGTTGTTTCAGTTCCCGGTTCCCAGTTTCAGCCCTCATTCTTCATTCTCTCGTTTGTTTCTGACGTAAATAATTCATCTGGGTATTGTGACGCAGGCGGTTTGTTGGTAGTGTGCATACCCGTGCATCATGCTCGCCCGTCAGGCCAAGTCCTGAGATGCGGCGGGAAAATTAAGTCTACGAGGACACGAGATGCAGCCGGTTTTTGAAAGATTGCGACGTCATATCGTGTTGTGGCTGGTATTGTTGCTGATATCGTGGTTGATGTTGTCCTGGTATCTCGCCAACACAAAATTCACTACGGAGCTCAATTCACAGATCGTCAAAGAGCAGCAGCAGGCTCAGGACGTCGCGCAGGACGTAGCAGACAGCGTGCGTCGCAATCTGCATTTTGTTGCGGGTATCCCGGATACTTTTCAGAATGCGCTGCGCGTCAAAATGGCGCTTGGGCGTTTCGGTGCGCATCCACAGCCTACCCGTTTGTCGAAAAAGGAAGCCATTGCACTTTGGACTGCCGATCCCGTTATCGATGATCTGAATAAATATTTTGAATTGACGCAGCAGTCGCTGGGCGTTGATCAGATTCTGCTGGTAAACGCGGCGGGAGATTGCATCGCATCGAGCAACTGGAACAATTCCTTCAATCCGATAGGTACTAACTTCGCTGACCGGCAATGGTTTATCGATACGCAAACCTGGTACCACGGCATGCAATATGCCGTGGGGCGGGTGACAAAGATACCGGGGCTGTTTTTCTCCACGCCGGTGGTGATCGACGGGCAGTATCAGGGGGCGGTGGTGGCCAAAGTCGACATATCATCGTTGTCGTTTCTGACCAACCGGGCCGACGCCTACATTGCCGATGCCAACGGGGTGATTCTGATGGCGCATGATCCGGGAATGCTGATGATGGCCATTCCCGGTGCGGCGGTCGGTAAAATGAACGACAAGGACAGGATAGCGTTGTATCAGCGCAGCAATTTCCCCGAATTGCCGATCGAGGACTGGGTGAGTGAGGGTGACGGTCAGTTAAAACGCATCAACAATGAAGATTTCCCTCATTTGCTGGCATCGAGCGAGTTGTCTGAGTACAGGATGAAGATTTTTGCTGAAAGCGATCTGACCGGTTATTCCGCGCTCAAGCGTGAACGGCTGAATAATTTCTGGCTGATGGCGTTGGTCGGGGGCAGTTTGTTGCTGATTGCCGCGCTGGTGGTTTTCTACCTGGAAGCGTCGCGTCAGAGTAAAAAGCTGATTCAGGAAAGTGAAGCCCGCTTAAGGTTGCTGCTAGAATCGGTGCATAGCGGGATCTGGGGACAAAATGCCAGCGGTGAGTGTACTTTTGTCAATGCGGCCGCCTCGCGGATGCTGGGATATCAATCCGCCGAGTTGATCGGTAAACCGATACACAGCACCTTGCATCACAGCCATGCGAACGGTGAACACTATCACCGGAACGACTGTCCGATGTACGCTACTTCTTGTGATGGTACCGCGCGCAATGCTGTCGATGAGGTGTTGTGGCGCAAGGACGGCAGCAGCTTTTCGGTCGAATATTCAACTTCACCTATCTATCACGACGGACTATTGCAAGGTGCCGTGGTGGTGTTTGACGACATTACGGAGCGCTTGCAATTGGAACGTGAAATGCGGGAACGCGATGCGTTGCATTCCGCTGCGATTGCGACCTCGGTGGATGGCTTCTGGACAGTGGACATGAAGGGTCGCATCATCGAAGTCAATGATGCGTATTTACAATTGTCCGGCTATTCGCGGGAAGAAATGCTTTCTATGTGCGTCGGTGATATTGAAGTGAACGATACGCCGGCAATGGTCGCTCAGCGCATCACCAAGGTCATCGCGCAAGGGGGAGATGAATTTGACAGTCGCCATCGTGCCAAAGACGGGCGCATCTGGGATGTTGAAGTCGCGATTTCTTATTCACCGATTGCAGGTGGCCGGATGTTCTGTTTCGTTAAAGACATCACCTGGCGCAATGCCCAGGCCAAATTACTGGACGCCGCGCGTGAAAAGGCGGAGGCGGCCAATCGTGCCAAGAGCGATTTTCTGGCGAACATGTCGCACGAGATACGCACGCCGATGAATGCGGTGATCGGTTTTACCGAGTTGGCACTGGACACCGGTGATATGGAGACACAGGGCACTTATTTGCGTCAGATACTCGATTCATCTAAATCGCTGATGGGGATCATCAACGATATTCTCGATTTTTCCAAGATAGAGGCGCGTCAGATGACGCTGGATAAAACCGCCTTTAGCATGAGTGAATTGCTGGGTAATTTGAATCAGATGTTTGCGATGCGCGCGCAAGAAAAAGGCCTGAAATTCAAACTGTCCAGAGATGCACAAGTGCCGGATCTGGTGTTGGGCGATCAGTTAAGGCTCAGGCAAATATTGACCAACTTGCTGGGTAATGCCTTTAAATTCACCACGCACGGTCAAGTCAGTTTGGAGGTTGCGACGGTGCGGTCAACAGGAGATGAGATCGTGTTGAATTTCAGCGTTAAGGATAGCGGAATCGGCATGAGTGCGGCTCAGTTGGAAAGTCTGTTTCAGCCGTTTATGCAGGCTGATAACTCCATCACCCGTCGTTTTGGCGGTACGGGATTGGGGCTGTCGATCAGCCGCAATCTGGCGACGCTGATGGGCGGAGAGATTGTGGTGCAGAGCGTAGCGGGGGAGGGGAGTGTATTTGAGTTTCAGGTCAAGATGGGGGTCGCCGCACAGGCTGAGAATAAGCGCCGGGAGGCGGATCGTGCGCCAGCTAAATGTCAGGAGGCGGCACAGAGCCTGCGAGGTAAGCGTGTGTTGCTGGTGGAGGATAATCGGGTGAATCAGTTGCTGGCCACGCAAATGTTCAAGAAGTTGGGCGTGCTGCTGGATGTGGCCAATAACGGGGAAGAGGCGATACAGCACCTGCAAGATGAGCGCTACGATGTGGTGCTGATGGATATTCAGATGCCGGTGATGGACGGCTTACAAGCGACGAAATTGATCCGTCAGGACGAACGCTTTGCCGTTTTGCCTATCGTTGCGATGAGCGCCGGGGTCACTATGGATGAACGGGAGAAATGCTCTGCCGCAGGAATGACCGATTTTATCGGTAAGCCGATTGATTCTGTGCAACTGACGAATAAACTGGTTGCATTGTGTAAAAGCGCTACGGTGAACCCTGTATCTCAGGGCGCGACGATAGGTGTGGTGTTTATGGAGGGGTTTGATGAAGCGCGTTTGGAGGAAGTCTCTGCGTTGCTGGGCGACAGCGACGTGTTGATCGAACTGATAGAGACTATGCGGCAGGAGTTCGTCGGGCTGCCCTGTGAGATTGAAAATTTGCTCGCTCAGGGGGAGGTTGTGATGGCAAAGCGCAAGTTGCATGCGCTGAAGGGTGTGGCGGGAAATCTGGGGGCGGTGCAGATACAGGCGGCGGCCAAGGCAATGGAGATCAAACTGGAGGCTGGCGAGGAGGCCGGCGCCGAGTTGCGGAATCTGGCGCAGGTGTGGAATGCCTTCGAGAAGTTGAAGGCCGCCTGAGTTTTTACTGCAGTTCGCCGAAGAAATTTCTGATCGCCAGCACGCGCGCAGTTAGGTCCTCGTGCTTCACTTCTATGCGCAGTTTGTCTTGTCCCACCATTTTGATGTGCCGTTTGCTTTGTATCAGCGTGATGATTTTCATCGGATCGATAGGCGGATTCGCGATGAACTGAATGGCGATCGCATCCTCTGATGCATCCACTTTGGCTATGCCGAGCGGTTTTGCCAGTATGCGCAATCGGTGACTGTCGAGCAGCGTTTGTGCGGCTTCAGGCAACAGGCCGAAGCGGTCGATGAGTTCCTGATGCATGCTGTCCAGATCGGCTCCGCTGGTGCAGTTGGCCAGGCGCTTGTAGATCACCAGACGCTGATGGATGTCGCCGCAATAGTCATTAGGCAACAGGGCAGCAGCGTGCAGGTTGATCTCTGTCGTCACTCCCAGGGGATGCGCCATATCGGGTTCGTGCCCCTGTTTGAGGGAGGCGACCGCCGCATTCAGCATATCGGTGTAGAGCGAGAAACCGATTTCCTGCATCTCGCCGCTTTGCGATTCGCCCAGCACTTCGCCCGCGCCCCGTATCTCCAGATCGTGCATCGCCAGATAGAAGCCGGAACCCAATTGCTCCATCGCCTGTATCGCTTCCAATCGTTTCCTGGCCTGTACGGTCAGGCCGTCCAGACTATCTACCAGCAGATAGGCGTAAGCCTGATGGTGCGAGCGTCCCACGCGACCGCGCAACTGGTGCAGTTGTGCCAGGCCGAAGCGATCGGCGCGGTTCATGATGATCGTGTTGGCGGTAGGCACGTCGATGCCGGTCTCGATGATGGTGGTGCAAAGCAGGATGTTGAAACGCTGCTGGTAAAAGTCGCGCATCACGGCCTCTAACTCGCGCTCGCCCATCTGGCCGTGTGCGGTGCGGATGCGCGCCTCGGGCAATAGTTCGGCGAGTTTTTCCGCCATATTGGCGATGGTGTCCACTTCGTTGTGCAGGAAATACACCTGACCGCCGCGCTTGAGTTCGCGCAGCACGGCTTCGCGGATCACGCCCTGACTAAAGGCGCTGACGAAAGTCTTGATCGACAAGCGTCGTTGCGGGGCGGTGGCGATGATGGAAAAGTCGCGCAAGCCTTCCAGCGACATCGCCAGCGTCCTCGGAATCGGGGTGGCGGTGAGCGTCAGAATATCGACTTCCGCGCGCAAGGCTTTCAAGCGCTCTTTCTGCTGCACGCCGAAGCGGTGCTCCTCATCGATGATGAGCAAGCCTAAATTATTGAATTCGATGCCTTTTTGTATCAGCTTGTGCGTGCCGATGATGATATCCAGTTTGCCATCGGCCATCTCCTTCAAGGCCTGATTCTGCTCTTTGGCGGAACGGAAGCGCGACAGTTCCGCGATGCGGATCGGCCAGTCGGCGAAACGGTTGGAGAAATTCTGGAAATGCTGTTCGGCAAGCAAGGTGGTGGGCACCAGCACGGCGACCTGTTTGCCGTCCATGGCGGCGACAAACGCGGCGCGCAAGGCGACTTCGGTCTTGCCGAAACCCACATCGCCGCAGATCAGTCTGTCCATCGGTTTGCCCGATTGCAGATCGTCGATCACGGCGCTGATGGCGGCAGCCTGATCGGCGGTTTCCTCGAAGCCGAAACCTGCGGCGAATTCTTCATAATCGCGCGGCGTGAGCTTGAAGGCATAGCCTTTGCGGGTGGCGCGCTGTGCGTAGATGTTGAGCAGTTCGGCGGCGGTGTCGCGCACCTGTTGCATCGCACGGCGTTTGGCTTTGTCCCATGCGCCGGAACCCAGTTTGTGTAAAGGCGCGGTTTCCGCAGCGCCTCCGCTGTAGCGGCCGATCACATGTAGTTGCGAGACGGGCACGTAGAGTTTATCGGAGCCTGCGTATTCCAGCAGCAGGAATTCGCCCATCCCTTCGCCCAGATCCAGATTGACCAGTCCCCGGTAGCGCGCGATGCCGTGCTGTTCATGCACCACCGGGTCGCCGACTTTGAGTTCCGACAAGTCGCGCAGCATGTGCTCGACGTTGGATTTTTTGGCGGTGCGCGCGGCGCGGTTGCGCGGTTGTGCGGCGTAGAGTTCGGTCTCGGTGATCACCGCGATGCCCTCGTCCGGCAGTAAAAAGCCGTTTTGCACCGGGCCGATACCGAGCATGAATTTTTGCTTATTATTCAAGAAGGTAGCGTAATCGTCGCAGGGCGCGGCCTTCAAACCGTATTCCTGCAAGTAGCCCGACATGATTTCGCGTCGTCCCAGACTGTCCGCCAGCAGCAGCGTGCGCCCGCCGTAGCTGTTGAGAAACTCGGCAAACGCCTGAGTCGGGGTGTCGGCATGACGATTCACCGCGATATTGGGAATCGCGGCGGTGGCGCAAGGTGTGTGTTTGTCATTCCCGCGCATGCGGGAATCCAGCTCATTAACAGACTGGGCTCCCGTCTGCGCGGGAGCGACAGCGTCCGGCAGAATGTCGACGCGCGCAAATTCTTTGAGCGCGATGAAAAAGGCTTCGCCGTCCATGAACAGATCGGCCAGCGGTAGCAGCGGATGTTGCGGATCGCCTCTCAACAGGTTATAGCGCGAGGCGGCATCGACGCCAAACTGCGTGATCGCTTCATCCACATTGCCGTGCAGACAAACGGTGGATTTTTTCGGCAGATAGTCGAACAGCGTGGCCGCCTTGTCGAAGAACAGCGGCAAATAGTATTCGATACCGGCCGGGGCGTTGCCTTTGCTTATTTCTTTGTAGATGCGCGATTTGGATGGATCGCCCTCGAAGCGGTCGCGGAAACTCTGCCGGAAATGTGCCTGACCTTTATCGTCTAGCGGGAATTCCCGCGCAGGCAGCAGACGGATTTCAGGTACGGGATACAGGGTGCGCTGGGTGTCCACGTCAAAGGTGGAAATCGTCTCGATCTCGTCGTCGAACAAATCAATGCGGTAAGGCAGCACGCTGCCCATGGCAAACAGATCGATGATGCCGCCGCGCACGCAATATTCACCGGGCGACAACACCTGCTGCACGTGGCTGTAACCGGCAAAGGCCATTTGCTCGCGCAGTCCCGGCAGGTTGAGTTTTTCGCCGCGCTTGAGGAAAAAGGTAAAGGCGGCCAGATATTCAGGCGGTGCCAGCGGGTACAAGGCGGTGGTCACCGGCACCACCAGCACGTCGCAGGATAGACTGCGCACATGGTGCAGGGTGGATAGACGCTCGGAGATCAGATCCTGATGCGGGGAAAAATGGTCATAGGGCAGCGTTTCCCAGTCCGGCAGCAGATGCACGCGCAGTTCGGGGGCGAAAAACGGGATTTCTTCGATCAGTCGCTGCGCCTGTAGCGCGTTGGCTGAGATCACCACCAGCGGCGCTGATTTTTTAGCCAGCTGCGCCAGCGCCAGTGCGTCGGAAGAACCGGTCAGTCGGGTGTAGCGGGGACGTGCATGGGCAGATTTGAACAGCATGGCATGGCGAGACTTGGTACGAATAGCTGCGCATTATATTACAATCGCGCCATGACTGACTTTCACGCCTTAGTTCCCGCCGCCGGTTTCGGTGCGCGCATGGATAACGCCCTGCCCAAGCAGTATCTGCCGCTGGCGGGTCATCCGATGATCTTTCACGCGCTCAGCACCTTGTGCGCCTGCCCTTTGCTGTCGACCGTGTTTGTGGTGCTCTCACCGGACGACACCCTGTTTCACCATTACGACTGGTCGGCCTTCGGCGATAAGTTGCAGACGCTCTATTGCGGCGGCGCGACGCGCGCGGATACGGTGTTAAACGGCGTGCTGGCGGCGGAATTAGAACCCGATGACTGGGTGCTGGTGCACGATGCGGCGCGGCCTTGTCTGAGTGATATCAATTTATTAAAATTAATCAATGAGTTACAAGATGATGCGGTGGGCGGAATACTGGCGGTGCCGGTTGCTGACACCTTAAAGCGTTCAGATGTTGATCAGCGCATCCAGAAAACTGAAAACCGTGAGCAGTTGTGGCAGGCGCAGACGCCGCAGATGTTTCGTGCCGGATTGCTGGCTCACGCCTTGCAACAATGTAAGGCGGTGACCGATGAGGCTTCGGCGATCGAAGCGTTGGGACTGTCGCCCAAACTGGTGGCGGGAGATTCGAGTAATTTCAAGGTCACCTATCCGCAGGATTTACGTCTGGCGGAATTATTATTAACACAAAAAACGGTTGTCATTCCCGCGCAGGCGGGAATCTAGTGTCGCGTCACGCGTTAAATGTCGCATAATAAATCAGCATAGTTAATTGTTTTTATTGATAAATTTAAAATAAGATATACGACTAATTATGCGTGACACGACACTAGTCATAAAATAGTTACCCGCGAAGTGGGGCTAAAAATAGTTTTGTTCCGCTATGCGGAATCTTTGAATTGCTGGATTCCCGCCTGCGCGGGAATGACGCAGGGGGAATAAAATGCGTATAGGTCAGGGTTTCGATGTACATCAGCTGGTTGAAGGACGACGGTTGATTATCGGCGGTGTGGATATTCCGTTTGAAAAGGGTTTGCTCGGTCATTCCGATGCGGATGTATTGTTGCACGCGATCTGCGACGCGCTGTTGGGCGCAGCAGCTTTGGGCGATATAGGCCGGCACTTTTCCGACACCGACGCGCAATTCAAAAATATCGACAGCCGGATTTTGTTGCGTCAGACGCTGCATCTGGTGCGCGAGCAAGGTTATCGGGTGGGCAATGTGGATGCGACCATCATCGCCCAGGCACCCAAGATGGCACCGCATATTTCACAAATGGTCGAATACATCGCCGCCGATTTGCGCATCGAGAAGAGTGCGGTGAATGTGAAGGCCACCACCACCGAAAAACTGGGTTATACCGGGCGCGGTGAGGGGATTGCGGCGCAGGCGGTGGTTTTATTGCTGGCGGATCAATGAAAATACTGGCACTGGAAACATCAACTGAATACTGTTCAGTCGCGCTCTGGCAAGGTACTGCTGCCGGTCAGGATGGCGTGACCACGCAACATTTCGAACTGGTCGGGCAGAAACATTCCGAATTGCTGATCGAGATGGTGGCGGCCCTGTTGCAGGAGACCGGATTCAAGATCGGCGACATGGACGGCATCGCCTATGGTTCGGGCCCCGGTTCCTTTACCGGCGTGCGCATCGCCTGTGGTGCAACGCAAGGGCTGGCGCTGGGCGCGGGTTTGAACGTGGCCGGTATCTGCACTTTGCAGGCGCTGGCACAGGGTGCGGCTCAGCCTCGCGTGATCGCCGCATTGGATGCGCGCATGGGTGAGATCTATTGCGCCGCCTATGAAAAACAGGGTGATGACTGGCTGACGATTTTTGAGCCTTGTTTGTGCAAACCGGAAGAGGCGCCGCCAGTGTCGGGTGACGGATGGTTCGGCGCGGGCAGCGGTTTTGCCGCTTTTGCGGACGTCTTGTCGTCGCGTTATGCGGGGCAATTGGCCGGGATGGATGGCGCTGCCGTGCCGCAAGCTGCGTCCATTGCTGAACTGGGCGCGGCTCAGTTTGCCCGTGGACTCAGCGTCGATGCCGCGCTCGCCCAGCCTTTTTATCTGCGCGACAAGGTGGCGTTCAAAACCGCCGAGCGCGAGCAGATCGCGCTTGAAAAATTGTTGTTAATCAATAAGTAATGAGGATGATGACGATAGCGGATGTGGACGCTGTGCTGAATATTGAACAAGCAGTGCAGGTTTATCCCTGGTCACGCGGTAATTATACCGATGCGCTGGACAGCGGCTATTTGTGTTTCGTGGAAGAAATCGCCGGAGAAATCGCAGGCTATGCGGTGCTGATGCCGGGCGTGGAGGAGGCGGAATTGCTCAATATCGGGGTTGCTGCCTCGCATCAGCGACAAGGCATGGGCGGCGCAATGTTGTCTGCCTTGTGCAAAGTTGCGACGGATAAACAACTGTACCGCCTGTTTCTCGAAGTTCGTGCGTCCAATCTGGCGGCGCTCAACCTTTACCGTCGTGCGGGGTTTGAACAGGTAGGCGTGCGGCGCGGTTATTATCACGATGCCGAGGGTAGCGAAGATGCGCTGGTGATGGCGTGTGAATTATCAGGTAAATCAAATGGATAGTCGTGAGGCGATGCTGCGCGAATTAAACCTTTACCCGATGTGGGTGAGGCGTGAACTGCCGGAGCAGGAAAACGTAGCGGAAGTCGTTGCCGTGCCGGAAATTATCGCGGCGGCTGAATTCATCGCGCCTGTGCAGGAGGTCATCGCGGCGCCTGAGCCTGTGCAGGAAGTTCCACCCGTGGTCGAAGTCGTGCCGGAAATCGTGGCAAGTTCGGAGGCCGTGCCTGAAGCGATGTCTGAAGTGATTCAAGCCGCGATGCCGGATCTGGAGCTTCCATTCTTTGATGAGTGCGACGAGTCGCGCTCAGCCCCCAATTCGCTTGAAAATTTTGCCGCAGCGATGCATTCCAGCGGTGTGCTGGCGAGTCTGGACTGGCCAGAACTCAAACAGCGGGTGCATGGCTGTCATCGCTGTGATCTGCGCGAGGGCTGTACGCAGACCGTGTTCGGCGTCGGGTGCGAGCAGGCGGACTGGATGTTTGTCGGTGAGGCGCCAGGATTGGAAGAGGATGCGACCGGTGAGCCGTTTGTCGGTCACGCGGGGCGCTTGCTGGGCAATATGCTGCTGGCGATCAAGTTAAAACGCAGTGAAATCTATATTGCCAACGTGATCAAGTGTCGTCCTGAAGACGACCGGCATCCGCATGTCGGTGAGATTTCTTCCTGTTTTCCTTATCTGCAAAGACAGATTGGACTGGTGCAACCGAAGCTCATCGTGGCGCTGGGCAAGACGGCTGCGACCGCGTTGCTGGGGACGGATGCGACCATCGCCAGCCTGCGCGGTACGGTGCATGACTACAAGGGGATTCCGCTGATTGTGACCTATCACCCGGCTTATCTGCTGCGCAGCCCGATGGAAAAGGCCAAAGCCTGGCAGGATTTATGTCTGGCGGTAAAAACGATGGAAGGGTTGACCGTTTAGGTCGGGGCTCGAAACCTAGGGAGATGCTGATTTATTCGTCATCCCCGTAAAAGCGGGGATCCAGCGCCTTTATCTGACTGGGTTCCCGCCTGATGAAAAAAATAGCCATTCGACTAAGCTGTCAAACAACGACAGCCAAGTCGCTGGTTATGCGCGGGAACGACAACAACGAGTAAATCAGCGCTTCCCTAGATTTTTCCGTTGTCCTGATCGTGGCCGTGGCGTCGATACAGCGCGGTCATGATGCCGGAGAGCATCAGGCCGAATACCAGGATGATGAGATAGATGCTAAAGTCCAGCTTCTGCATCACGGCGTACAGCCCCAGCATGGCGAAGATACTTAAGTTTTCATTGAAATTCTGCACGGCGATCGAGCTGCCCGCGCCCATCAATAAGTGACCGCGATGCTGCAATAGCGCATTCATCGGCACGACGAAGTAGCCGCCCATCGCGCCGATTGCGATTAACAGCCAGATTGCCAGCGTGCTGTTGGTGACCGGTATCATGATCAGCACTACCAGACCCATCGCGATACCGATGGGTAATACCTTTACGGAATGTTCCAGTTTGACGAAGCGTGCAGCCAGTATCGAGCCGATGGCAATACCCACCGCGACCCAGGCGGTCAGCATGGCGGCGTGTGCCATATCGTAATGCAGCGCGACGGCAGCCCAGCCCAGTACGATCAGGCGCAGGGTAGCGCCGGTGCCCCAGAACAGCGTAGTCACGCCCAGTGATACCTGGCCTAACGGGTCTTTCCACAGCAATTTCTGGTTATGCCAGAATTCGGAAAGCAAAAAGGCCGGGCTGTGGCTGAGCGGTTTGTGATCCAGCGCCACGCGCGGGATATACAGGTTGAACAGGGCGGCCAGGCCGTAGACGATGACGATGATGGCGATGGCTAATTCCGCTGCTGTGTCGATGCCGGTGTTAAAGAACGGCACATCCCACCATAGCAACATGGCGCCGCCGATCTTTGGACTGATCAATACGCCGCCGACTACTGCGCCCAGCACGATCGCGGCAACCGTCAATCCTTCCATCCAGCTGTTCGCCAGCACCAGTTTATCCGGCGGCAGATACTCGGTCAGTATGCCGTATTTGGCAGGAGAATAAGCAGCAGCGCCAAGTCCCACCAGACCGTAGGCGATCAGGGGGTTGACGCCGAACAGCATGGCGACGCAGCCTAAAATTTTGATGTTGTTGCTGACAAACATGACGCGCCCTTTGGGCAGCGAATCGGCGAAGGCCCCAACAAACGGGGCTAATACGATATAGGAAAAAATAAACGCTTCCTGCAACACAGGCGTGTGCCAGGCGGGCGAATTTAAGTCCTTGAGCAGAGCAATCGCGGCGAACAACAACGCATTGTCGGCGAGCGCGGAAGTGAACTGCGCAGCGAGTATGATGTAGAAGCCGAGTTTCATTCAACGTTGGTGTTTTTAATGAGGGCGTTTTATATCACGAAAGCATTGCCCCTGCTATCATTACGTACTTCAACGACCCAAGAAGTTAAGATTCATGCCGCGTCCCATACAAGCTTATATCGATCAAAATGCGCTGGAGAACAATTTGCATGTCGCAAGACGTGCCAGTTCCGCGCGCATCATGGCGGTGATCAAGGCGAATGGCTACGGACACGGTTTGTTGCGCGTGGCCGAAGCCTTAGCTGACGCGGACGGCTTTGCCCTGCTCGATATCGCCGATGCGGTGTGTTTGCGCGAAGCCGGATATCGCCAGACCATTTTGCTGCTGGAAGGATTTTTTACTGCGGGGGATCTGGAGCTGGTTGCCGAATATGATCTGACTTGTGCCATCCACAGCACCTGGCAGATCGAATTGCTGGACGCCTACCCTAAGCGCGGTGCGCTGGATGTCTGGCTCAAGGTCAATAGCGGGATGCATCGTCTGGGTTTTGCGCCTGACGAGGTGGGCGTTGCGATGGAGTCTTTGCGTCGTCACAGGTCGGTGCGCGAAATCACGCTGATGAGCCATTTTGCCAATGCCGATGAGGCGCGCGGTGTCTCTGGGCAGTTATCCGTATTCAACGAGGTGGCGGCGGGTTATCGCGTTGCGCGCAGTATTGCCAACTCGGCGGCGCTGCTGCGTTATCCTGTGACGCACTTTGACTGGGTGCGCCCCGGCATCATGCTGTACGGCGCATCTCCGTTTGCGGATACTACCGCGCAGCAACTGGGACTTAAACCCGCGATGACCTTGAAGAGCCGCATCCTCTCCACGCAGGATTTGCAGGCGGGGGATGAAATCGGTTACGGCGGATTATTTCGCGCCGATCGCGCCATGCGTATCGGCATCGTCGCCTGCGGTTATGCCGATGGTTATCCGCGTCATGCGCCGACCGGCACGCCCATGCTGGTGGACGGACAGCCTGCGCAATTGCTGGGCCGGGTTTCTATGGATATGTTATATGTTGATCTGACCGCGTTGCCGCAAGCGCGTGCCGGGAGTGTGGTGACCTTGTGGGGCGCGGGTATGCCGATAGCGTCGGTGGCGAGTGCGGCGGGCACGATCAGCTATGAGTTGATGTGCGCGTTGGCACCCAGGGTTTATTGTGTAAATATTTGATTTTTAAGTAAAAAATCAATTTCATTAACAACGTGTGACTCGGCCGATTCTTCGGGTGGCGCACAGTCTTCGGTGGTTTAAGGATATGGACGATAAATTGCAGCCGGTCAGATTGAGCGACATTGAAGTTGGCAAACCGCTGGCCTGGTCGGTGTACGATAAATTCGGTCGTTTGCTGCTGGGCGAGGGCGCGCTGGTTGAATCACAACGTCAACTCGATGGATGGTCGGAAAACGGCTTGTTTCGAGAAGACAAGGATGAGGTTGAAGGCGGGCGAGCTGAGCCGGCACACGGGAAAAAAAGGCAGCCGGCAGAGCATTTTGATGATCTGTTATCGCTCAAACTAAACATCGGTGATGCGGTACAGTTACAGGATTTTTCCCCGGAAAAAAATCGCGTCTATGTGAAGTTGATCGGATTTTTGAATAAAAAAAGCGTGCTGGTATCGCATCCTAAACACGAGGATAAGCTCACTTTCATCAAGGAAGGGCAGAGTTTTCTGGTGCGCGGTTTTTCGGGCACAAAAACCTACGAGTTCAACAGCAATGTGATCAGCGTTAATCTGACTCCATACCCCTATTTGCATCTGACCTATCCTGCGCAGGTCAAGACGACCAGTATGCGCGGTGCTGTGCGCATCAAGATCAAGCTGGTGTGTGCTATTGAACTCAAGGTTACCGGGCAAAAAATTTCGGCGATTGTTGAGGATATGAGTATCTCCGGTGCACGCATACATGCGGCAAAAGCGTTCGGCAAGGTGGGCGACGAAGTTTCGATGGGGCTGCGTATGAAAGTTGAGGGGGATAATCAGGTGTTTCTGGTGTCCTCGGTGATACGCAACGTGCATGCTGAGACGGATAGCCAAACCGGCGAACATTTTGTGATGCACGGTCTGCAGTTTGTGCAAACGGTGAGCATCGATCTGATGATGTTGCAGAACTTCATCTATAAATCCATGGTGGGTCAGTGATGGCCATGGCAACCTTGCAAGTTTATAAAGTGAGCCATGCCCATCCCCCTTACCTCAATCTTCCCCCGCTTGCGGGCGAGGAGACAAACGTGTTTCGCTTTGCGAATTTTAAAGGCTAATTGTTATGTTGGGTATTATCGGAGGTAGCGGCGTCTATCATATCGAAGGTCTGGAAAACGGCCGCTGGGTGCGGGCAGAGTCAACTTTTGGAGAACCCTCTGATGAGATTTTGCTGGCCGAGCTGGCTGGGCAGTCCATCGCGTTTTTACCGCGTCACGGCAGGGGGCATCGCATCTCTCCTTCAGATATTAACTTTCGCGCCAATATTGATGCGCTGAAGCGTATGGGTGTGACTGACATTATTTCGGTGAGCGCGGTTGGTTCCTTGCGCGAACACCTGCCACCGGGCACTTTCGTCATCGTCGACCAGTTTATCGATCGCACCTTCGCCCGCGAGAAGAGTTTCTTCGGTACAGGGCTGGTGGCTCACGTGTCGATGGCTCACCCGGTGTGCAACCGGCTGGGCGATCATTTGTTTGCGGCGGCGGTCTCTTTGGATATTCCGGTAGTGCGTGGCGGCACCTATCTGGTGATGGAAGGGATGCAGTTTTCCAGTCTCGCGGAGTCCGAGCTGTACCGCTCCTGGCAGTGTGATGTGATCGGCATGACCAATATGCCCGAGGCCAAGCTGGCGCGCGAGGCGGAGATTTGCTATGCCACGGTGGCGATGGTGACGGATTATGACTGCTGGCACCCCGAACACGACAACGTGACGGTGGACGCCATCGTCAAAGTGCTGCTGGCTAACGCCGACAAGGCGCGGGCGTTGGTCAAGGGGGTGGCGACTGCCGTGCAGGGCGATGACAAAGCACGCGGTTGTGCCTGTCGCAGCGCCTTGCAATACGCGATTCTCACCTCGCCCGAAGCGCGCGATGCGGTCATGCTGGAAAAACTCTCCGCCGTGGCGGGCAGAATGCTTGCAGCTAAAACGTAGGTAGGGCTTCAGCCCGACATACAAAACTTTCAACTCTCAACTTCCAACTGTCTCTATCATGCCTATCAAATCGCTAATCCGCACCGTGCCGCACTATCCCCATCACGGCATCTTGTTTCGTGATATCACGACTTTATTGAAAGATCCTGTCGGCCTGCACGCCATGGTGCATAAAATCGTCAATCGCTATACGGATGTCAAAATAGACAAGATCGCGGGCATCGAGTCGCGCGGCTTTATCGTTGGTACGCCGCTGGCCTATGAACTTGGATTGGGATTCGTGCCGATCAGAAAGCGCGGCAAGTTGCCCTCCGAGACCATAGGGCGGGATTACCAGCTGGAATACGGCAGCGATCGCATCGAAATTCACGTCGACGCGATACAGGAAGGTGATCGGGTGTTGCTGGTGGATGACCTGATCGCCACCGGTGGCACGGCCGAGGCGGCAGTCCGGTTAATCGAGGATATGGGCGGGATCGTGGTCGAATGCTGTTTTGTCATTGATCTGCCCGATGTGGGCGGGCGCGCCAGGCTGGAGGCAATGGGGCAGACAGTGTTTTCCCTGTGCGAGTTCGAAGGGGACTAAAACATATTCCGGCAATAAATTTTATTTCCCATTAAAACCCTGTAAGGGTATTATTCGCGCATGGAAAGTTAAAGGTACATTATTCTCTGCAAGAGATTCAAGCGCTTGTAGTGCGTGATGGCAGTCGGGCTTTTACGTTGGCTGCAAGGCGATGTGCGGAAAGTATGGGGCTGTCTCGCGCCGAAGCTTTGGCTGTGGTTTTGTCTTTAAACCGGCTGCATGTTTTATAAAAGCATGACGACTCATTCGGACAACACGGTTTGGCAGGACGTGTATCACGCGCTTTGTTCCAACGGCAAGATTGCTTATGTCAAGTTGACCGTGCAGGCAGGTGCTGTCGTGATTCAGTTCAAGGAGAAATAACATGGAAAATCTGTCACCCGATACCAGCAAATTTTGCCTGCAGTGCGATGACGGCACGAAGCTGGCATTGACAACGAAAGATGTCACCGTTGAAGTACGCGGTGAATTATGCGTCGTGCCGCAAGTAGCTGGCTGGCATTGCCCTGTGTGTGGCGAAATTGAATTTACCGAAAACGAAAGCTCGGATCGGGTTTGGGGCACCATAGAAGCCTTGGGGGTAAAAGCCCGTGCGCGAGATGCCGCGCTGCTCGTTCACGCCAGAAAGCGTTTGAAACTGACCCAAAAGCAGGCGGCAGAACTGACCGGTGGCGGACACAACGCCTTCAGCCGCTACGAACGCGGCGAAGCCGTCCCGATGCGCGCTGTGGTGAATCTATTCAAAATATTGGACAAACACCCGGAGCTGGTTAAAGAGCTGGCTTGAGTGTGAGATATTTATGAACGTTAACGGAAAACCTTCTCGCACTATCTGGCCGGCCGTTGACGGAGCGGTGGAGATCATCGACCAGACCCGTTTGCCGCACGAATTTGTCACGGTTCGCCTCGAAAATATGCGTGATGCGGAGTTTGCCATCCGTTCCATGCAGGTGCGCGGCGCGCCCTTGATCGGTGTGACGGCGGCTTATGGCGTGGCGTTGTCGATGAAACATCATGCGTCCGGTGCGGCGCTCAAAGCTACCTGTGACCTGTTGGTTAAGGCCAGACCGACCGCAGTGAATCTGCGTTGGGCGGTCGAGCATATGCGCGAATTTTTGACGCCACTGACGGCTGAAGAGCGCGCTGAGGCTGCATGGGCGGAAGCGGGACGGATGGCGGATCAGGATGTGTCGATCAATCAAGCGATCGGGCAATGCGGTCTGGGAATTATCCGCGAAATTCATCAGAAGACGGGAAGAACGGTCAATATATTGACGCATTGCAATGCGGGCTGGCTGGCGACGGTCGATTGGGGGACTGCGTTAGCGCCCGTTTATGCGGCGCAGGCCGCCGGAATTCCTGTGCATGTGTGGGTGGATGAAACCCGTCCGCGCAATCAGGGCGCGAGTCTGACGGCCTGGGAGCTGGCGCAGCAATCTGTGCCGCACACCGTGATCGTGGACAACGCGGGTGGTCACTTGATGCAGCATGGACTGGTGGATATGGCGATCGTCGGTACAGACCGCGTCACCGCAACCGGCGATGTGTGCAACAAGATCGGCACTTACCTTAAAGCGCTGGCGTCTTTTGACAACGGTATTCCATTTTATGTGGCGATGCCGGTCTCCACGCTGGATTGGACTTTGCAGGACGGTGTGAAGGAAATTCCTATCGAGGAGCGCGGCGAGGAAGAGGTCACCCATCTTGCCGGGCTTTGCGATGACGGCGTGATTCGTCGTGTTCAACTGAGCCCGACGGGGTCCAAGGCGGCCAACTATGGTTTTGACGTAACGCCGGCGCGTCTGGTTAGCGGATTGATCACGGAGCGCGGCTTGGTTGCTGCGAATGCAGACGCGATACGATCAGCGTTATCTTAAAGGGATGAAAATGGACGAGCAAACACTGCGCGCCGGGTTGGTGCGTATCGCGAAGCAGTTGGATGAGCTGGGGTTAAGCCACGGCACATCGGGGAATTTGAGCGTGCGTTATGGCGAGGGGTTTTTGATCACCCCTTCCGGTTTTGGCGCAGATGGTCTGACCTGTGACGATATTATTTTTGTGCATCTGTCCGGGCAGGCGACGGGGCGCTGGCAACCGTCCAGCGAGTGGTTGTTTCATCGCGATATCTATGTGCAACGTGCGGAATTCGGGGCTGTCATCCATACCCATGCCACTGCGGCGACCACGCTGGCATGCTTAGGTTACGATATTCCGCCTTTCCATTACATGCTGGCTTTGTTGGGTGGCAACAGTCTGCGTTGCGCGGATTATGCGACTTTCGGCACGCAGGCCTTGTCGGATAACGCATTGATGGCGATGGAGGATCGCAAAGCTTGTTTGCTGGCGAATCACGGCATGATTGCTGCAGGAGAAAACTTGGCCGAGGCTTACCGGAATACCGTCGAAGTGGAAAACCTGAGTGAGTTATATTTGCGCACGCTGGCTATCGGCGAGCCGGTGCTGTTGACGATGGAGGAGTTTGCCGATGCGCAAAAAAAGTTCACTACCTATGGTAAGCCTGTAGTTTAATTATTGATTGTTAATGAAAAAAGGCACGCCGAAGCGTGCCTTTTGCGTTCAAGCTACTGAATTACTTGTTGCCGTTGCGATTACCGCCGAAGCTAGGACGGTTGCCGCCAAAGCTTGGACGATCACCGCCACGTGGTGCGCCGTTGCCCGCAGGACGGTCGCCACGCGGTGCGCCTGTGTTAGCACGAGGTGCGTTGCCGAAGCTGCGTTCCTGGCTGCGTGGTTGTTGAGATTGGCCGCCGAAAGCCGGACGACCCTGACCGCCGAAACCAGCACCTTCGTTGCGAGCAGGATGGCTGTGACGGCTATCCGGTGCGCTGTGATGGAAACCTGCGCCGCCGTTGTTGCCGTTGCCGGCAAAGGCTGAGCTGCGATTGCCGCCGCCGAAACCGCCACCGTTGCCGCCGCCGTTACCGCCGCCGAAACCGCCGCGATTACCTGCATATCCGCCGCCGTTACCGCCACCAAAACCATTGCCACGACCAGGACCGCCGTTGCCGCGAGGGCGCTCGGATGAAGGACCGGTGCGCAGCTTGTACTTAGGCTCCAGACCTTCGATGGTGTGCATCTTGATGCTTTGTTCTGTGTAACGCTCGATACGCTTCAATAATTGCGCATCGCGGTTAGACGCGAAAGAAATCGCAATTCCTGTTGAACCGCCGCGACCGGTACGGCCGATGCGGTGTACGTAGTCTTCAGCGAACTTAGGCAGGTCGAAGTTGATCACGTGTGAGATGCCGCGTACATCTAAGCCGCGAGCCGCTACGTCGGTTGCAACCAGAATGCGCACGTTACCGTTACGCATGTTCAGCAGCGTGCGATTACGCTCGCGCTGGCTCATGTCGCCGTGCAAAGCGGCAACGGAGTGACCTTGAGCAGAGAGTTGATCGGCCAGGCCGTCCGCATCGCGCTTGGTAGCAGTAAATACCAGTGCCTGATTAACTTCAGTATCTGTCAGCAGATGGCTCAGCATCTTGTTCTTGTGGGCTACGTCATCCGCGAACATCATGCGCTGTTCGATGTTTTCGTGCTTGTCCTTGGCAGCAGAAACATTGATGCGCTTAGGCGTCTTGAGCAAACGTGAAGCCAGATTGCCAACCACGCCTTCCAGCGTTGCCGAGAACAACAGAGTCTGGCGAGTAGCCGGAGTTGCTGCAGCGATGCGTTCTACATCGTCCACGAAACCCATGTCCAGCATGCGATCTGCTTCATCCAGAATCAGCATTTCCAGACGCGAGAAGTCGATGCGACCGCGTTCCAGATGGTCGATCAATCGACCCGGCGTCGCAACCAGAATATCAACGTGGCTGGAGAGCAAACGGTTTTGTACCGGGTATGGCATACCGCCCAGGATGCTGATGATCTTGAAACGCATGTTTTTACCGTACTTGGTCGCAGCGTCACAAACCTGTTGTGCCAGTTCGCGAGTTGGAGTCAATACCAGTACGCGCGGGCCTTTGCCTGGCATCGCGGATGGCGTAGCCAAACGGTTCAGTGCCGGCAGGATAAATGCTGCGGTCTTGCCGCTACCGGTTTGCGCCGATGCCATCAAATCGTGGCCTTCGATAATTTCCGGAATGGCTTGTTCCTGAATCGGGGTAGGCTGGGTGTAACCTGTTTCAGCAATTGCCTTCAGGATGGATGCGTTTAAATTCAGTTCTTCAAATGTCATGTTGCTTTCCTTTTAAAATCAAAGGGAAACCACTTCGTCATCAGGATGCGGCGCGCGCAGACGCCGGATAAATCCGGAATGGCGAACTATGTGTAGTTCCCTAAAGTAAGCGCAGGTGATAGAGCTACCCGAATACGGGTAGAGGATTAACCGGCGCACAAAACATCGTTGCTAACCGGGAAACCCTGGAAATCCGTTAAAACTAACGAATTGTTGTAGAGTTCTTTAGACAGGTGCACCTGATGGTGCACGAGAGGTAGGTCGGAAACGATGAGCTAATACCGCATAGCTTGCGGCAAGGCGCGCATTATATCCGTTTATTTATTAATAGCCAGCGATATTTGCATTATTTTGTAGCGGCCTGTTACGTTTTTTTGCAAATTTTGTTTGGCCGTTTGTAAGTTATGTGTAAGATAGGGTTTGATAAGGCGCCTAACTGCCCTATAATGCCGAGAAATCTTATCCAAGTGTCATTTTAATGAAATTAATCAGCACTCCTCCGAACATCAAGTCCATGCTGCGTGTACACGCAGTGTTGCTTGCTTTGGTGTGTGCGGGCGGTGTATCCGCAGTTGAGATGATCGCTCATGCGGAAGTGAAATCTCAATACTTGAATATTAATACAGCGCGTTCCATGTTTGGCATGCGTCAGGCGACATGGCCGGACGGTATGCCAGTGCGGGTTTTTGTATTCCCTGAACATTATTCCCTGCACGGCAGTTTTTGCCGGGAAATTCTCAATATTTACCCCTACCAGTTGCACCAGTCCTGGAGCCGTCTGGTTTATTCCGGAACCGGGCAGGCGCCCACCGAAGTGGCGTCCGAGCAAGAGATGGTAGAAAAAGTGTCGAATACGCCGGGTGCGATCGGCTATGTCAATAAGGTAATCAGTAATGATCCAGTCCATCCGATTTCTTTACGTTAGTTTTGCCTGCTTGTTGTCAGGCGCGGCGTTTGCTGCCGAGCTGGAAGGTGTGCAGGTACACGCGTTCGCCAGTCAGGGGGCTGTTTTGACTAGTCAGAATCAATTCGCCGGTAGCAAGCCAGCTAGCGCGGGTTTTGACGCGCGTGAATTGGGTGGGAATATCTCCTGGCAAGCATCGCCTAACTGGCTGGTGTCGGGGCAATTGGTCTCGCGCCGGGCGGGTGCCATGGATAACGGGGCGGTGCGCGTGGATTATGCTTTTGTCGATCGCACCCTGGTTGAAAATGAGCAGCGCAATCTGGGCGTTCGGCTGGGTAAGGTGAAGAATCCCTACGGATTCTTCAATATGACCCGCGATGTGGCGGATACCCGTGCCGGCATCATGTTGCCGCAGTCTATTTATCAGGATCAGATTCGTAATTTCTTCCTCGCTGCACCCGGGGTGTCGCTCTATGGCAATGAAGAACTGGGTGCCAATACGCTTTCCTGGCAGGTCAGCGTGCTGCAACCACAAGTCAATAGCGCGAACCTGACCGCTTACATCGTGGATCCGCAGATGGGGCATTTTAATGGCCGCACTTCCATGCTGTCACAGTTGCTGTGGGAGCGGGATGGCGGGAAGTGGCGCGCCGGGCTGTCTTTGGGTCAATTCGGTGTGCATTTTCAACCGATGCCAACGGATTTTTTTGGCATGGGAAGTTTTGCCGGTGCGGGTGATATCAAACTGAATACCGGGGTGTTATCGTTGGAGCATAACCGCGAGGACTGGAGTTACACCGCCGAATACGCGAGTACGCGCCAAATCAGGAATAATTTCAATGTGCCGGGTTTTTCTATTCTCGATAAAGATACGACGATAGAGGCGTATTACCTTCAGGCTCTGTGGCGTTTTGTGCCACGCTGGCAGGCGCTGGCGCGCTACGACGCAATTTATCTGGACAAACAGGATCGCAACGGTACGGCTTTCTTTGCTGCGACTGGCGGAATGCTGCCGGCAGCGCAGCGCTATGCGCGCGATGTGACTGTCGGTTTGCGCTATGAGCCGGCACCCAGCTGGTCGCTATTCGCCGAAATCCATCATGTCAATGGCGGTGCCTGGTTGTCCAAGTTGGAAAATACGCCTGCCAGCCTGAAAGGCGCCTGGGACATGTTGCTTTTGCAGGCCGCCTGGCATTTTTAGCGCGATTTGTTGATGAACGCCGCCTATTTGAGTGTACGCTGGAAAATTATCCTGCTGGCCGGTCTGGTGCTCGGTATAACCAGTGCCTTGTTTATCTGGCAGCAACACCAGCTGCAATTGCGTGAATTCGAAAAGGAACAGGCCGGATTTCGCGAACGCTCGCGTTCTGTTGTGGACTACCTGTTTGAGTCGCAAGCCGAGCGGATGCGGATGCTGGCTAATTTGCTGGTTGCCCCGGCGACGGTGCGTGAGGATATTGCTAACCGGCACGCCGGCAGACTGGCGGAGCGGACTGAGGAGGTAGCCACAGAGCTGAGTTTTGATCAGGGTGTGTCTACCGTGCTGTTTCATGATGCGGCACAGGCGCAACTGGCCGTCTGGGGCAATCCCGGATTTTCGCAGGAGGTGCTCACTTATGCGCGGCTGGCTGTGAGCACTGAAAAGCCGCAGACTCACATTCTCTGCCAGCAGACTTGTGTGCAACAAACGGTCATCCCCGTCAGTCATCTTGGTCGCACCATCGCTACGGTGACGGTAATCAGCAATCTGGAGAGCATACTGAACGACTTGCACCGGTTGAGCTATTCGGATGTGGCTGTTTTGAAGGGGCCGCTGTCGGATCAAGGTGCGCCGCTCGCCGCCATGCAGTTGATTTCCGCCAGCGGTGGAGAGCCTGTGCGCGCGGTGCTGGAGGCGTCGCGTCGGGGTGTTTGGTCGCACGGCTATTTTGAGTGGCGACATGAGGATCGCGTGCATCAGGTGGTGTTGATCCCCGTTCCACTGGATGCGGGTGGGCTGACCCATTTTGCACTTGTTCCCGATGTCACTCATCAAATGCAACTCATTGATTTATTTGTAAAAAATAATTTGTTGCGCGGATTGTCAGTGCTCGTGCTGGCCATGTTGCTGCTGTATGTGATGTTGCGTCCGACGATGCGGCGCATCGGTCATGTCAGTCATATATTGCCTTTGCTCGGACAGGAGAATTTTGCTCAGGTGCGTGAAGATTATGCGGTCAGGCCGGGGGCTCTGTGGTTGAGAGGACGTTGGGCGGATGAGGTGGATGAACTGGAAGGGCTGGCGCTGGCGCTGGCCGGACGACTGGAGCAGCTTAAGTTTGAGTCGATTGAACACGCGAATTCACTCAATCTTCAGGCTAAGGAGTTGAGGCATGAACGGGACTTGATTTCGGGTCTGCTCGACACGGCGCCTGTGCTGATCTTAAGCTACGACGGGGCTGGCCGGATACAGCTGGCGAATGCCTGTGCGATGCGTCTGTGTGATAAAACAGAGCTGGCAGGGGAGAGCTACCCCGTTTTGTTTCTGGGAACGACACAGGGTGAGTACGCCAATACCATGAACCAAATGCAGGTGGGCGCGGTGTGTCGAACCGAGTCAAGTATCACCCGTCCGGATGGTGCAGTGACTGATGTGCTGTGGTTTCACTCGCGCCTGGCCGATGTGTCCGGCCAGAAATCAAGTTATCTGTCCGTGGGTATGGATGTCACCGAACACCGTATCAACGAAGCGAAGATTCATAGCCTCGCTTTTTACGATGTCCTGACTAAATTGCCTAACCGGCGGGGGCTGAGTGATCATATGCAACACGCGATGGCGTCGAGTGCTCGCCACCGCAGTTATTGTGCGCTGGCCTTTATCGACCTGGATCATTTTAAATTCCTCAACGACAGTCGCGGGCAGGAAATCGGTGATCAGTTGCTCGTCGAAATTGCCGGTCGTCTGCGTGTTTGTGTGCGTGAGTTCGATACGGTCGCCCATCTGGGCGGCGATGAGTTTGTGATATTGCTTGAGGAATTAAGTGAGGATGCCGGATTCGCGGCTATGCAAATGCGTCAGATCGGTGAAAAACTGCGTGCCGCCGTTAGTCAGCCCTGTTTGTTGCAAGGCGCATCAGCACCGGTCACTGTCACCGCCAGCCTGGGTGTTAGTTTGTTTTCCGGTCATGAAGAACGAGTCGATGATTTGTTGCGTCACGCCAATATTGCGATGTCGCATGCCAAGACCGCAGGACGCAATACCATGCGTTTCTTTGATCCTATGATGCAGTCCGGTATTGAGACGCGCACCGCGCTGCAAACCGATTTACATCATGCGCTGTCGTCTGAACAGTTCAGCTTGTTTTATCAGGTGCAGGCCGATGAGCAGGGGCGCTCGCTGGGTGCTGAAGCGCTGTTGCGCTGGACTCATCCGGTGCGCGGCATGGTGTCGCCGCTGAACTTCATTCCCCTGGCGGAAGAATCCGAACTGATATTGCCTATCGGTCTGTGGGTGTTGAAAACGGCCTGTGCACAGATCAAGGTGTGGGAGAACGATCCTTTAGCTTGCCATTTGCAACTGGCGGTCAACGTCAGTGCCAGACAGTTTCACCAGGAAAATTTCGTTGAATTGGTGTTGCAAACGCTGGAGGAGACAGGGGCGAATCCGGCGAGTCTCAAACTGGAACTGACCGAGAGCATGGTGCTTAACGATATTTCCGACTCGATACGGAAAATGCAGGAACTGAAAAAAATCGGTGTGAGTATCGCGATTGATGATTTTGGCACGGCTTATTCATCTCTCTCGTATCTGACGCAGTTGCCGCTGGATCAGTTAAAAATCGACCAGTCGTTCATACGCAACATCGGCGTCAAACCCAGCGATGCGATTATCGTCAAAACCATCATCGATATGGCGAGCAATCTGGATATGGCTGTGATCGCCGAGGGGGTGGAGACAGAGGCGCAGCGCGAGTTCTTGCAGGGTGCGGGATGTCGTGCTTATCAGGGATATTTGTTCGGTAAACCGATGGCCTTGGCTGATTTTTCAGTTTATTTGGCGGCCGATCGTCCATGAAACTCATGCGCGGGGTTTTTCTTTATGTAACATATTGATTTTTAAATGTATATATATTTCGCGCAAAGACGTGGCATCGGTTAAGATGTGCGGAGCTGTGACGAAAAATTAAACATGATTATTTCCTGGAATATTTCGCTGGTGTTGCTGTCCGTACTGGTCGCCACGATCGGTTCGTTTGCCGCGTTAACGCATGCGCAACGCATGCGTGACAGCACAGGGCGCATGGCCACGCTGTGGATGGTAGTCGGAGGATCGACGCTGGGGGTGGCGATCTGGTCCATGCATTTTATCGGCATGCTGGCTTTGCACTTGCCCGTTCCCCTCTCGTTCGATAAGACGCTGACCCTGCTTTCCGTATTTCCGGCGATTGCCGCCGCCCTGCTGGGTTTTAAGGTGTTGCGTCAGGCCAGTATCAGCTATACCCGTATTATAGTCAGCAGCCTGTTGATGGGCGCGGGGATCAGCCTGATGCACTACACCGGTATGGCGGCGCTCAAAATGAACCCGGCGATCACCTACCAGCCCTTCATGTTTATGCTCTCTGTCGCCATTGCGGTATTCGCTTCGTGGGGTGCGCTGCTGATGATGTGTCAGGGTGAACGCATCAGGCTGCGCCCCTTTTTTCGCTTTGTGCTGGGTGCGATCATCATGGGACTGGCGATATCCGGCATGCACTATACCGCGATGTTCGGGGCGATCATCCAGCCGGGCAGTCTGTGTCAGGCCGGTGAAGACAGGATAGACCACAATCTGTTGACGTTGCTGATCTCGGTGACGTCATTGCTGTGGTTTGGCGGGGGTATTTTCGCCAGTCTTTTTGACCGGCGACTGGCACAGCAATGCGCGCAGGCGCTGGCCGCGCTGGAACGTAAACACCTGCTGTTGCAGGCGGAAGCAGAAAGGCAATCCGTTGCGATTACCCGGGCTTTGCGCGACAGCGAAGAGCAGTTGCGCACTACCTTGCGCAGCGCGCCTGATGCGGTGATTATCTGCGAACAGGATGGACGCATCGTTGATGTCAACGACAAGGTGATCGATGTTCTGGAATATGACAGGGACGCGCTGTGCAGGATGTCGGTGTTTGATCTTGTTCCTGCAGCGTGGCGGGAGACCTATCGTCAGGGATTCGCTCTGATCCTGTCCGATCACGAGCACCACGTGTATGAAATCAGGCTGGTGAAGAAGCACGGCGGTAAAATTCCGATGGAGATGAATGCGGTGTTGTTGCCCAACGGGCGGTTGTACGGCTCATGTCGCGATATCACCGAACACAAGGCGGCCAAACGTGCCCTGCAGGATTCAGAGGAAAATATGCACCGGCTGCTCAACTCTGTGGCCGAGGGGATGTACGGTGTGGACAACATGGGGGTGTGCACCTTTGTCAACGCAGCTTTTTTGCGTATTCTGGGTTTTGACAGCATTGAGCAGGTGGTCGGTCTGCACATGCATACGTTAATACACCACACGCGTGTCGACGGCAGTCCCTATCCGGCGGAAGAGTGCAGGATGTACAAGGCGTTCAAGGCCAAAGTGGCGATTCATGTGGAAGACGAGGTGTTCTGGCGTCGTGACGGCACCGCTGTCCCGGTCGAATACTGGTCGCACCCGGTGATCAAGGAAGGGGGCGTGGTCGGGGCAGTCGCGACTTTTCTGGACAGCACCGAACGAAAACTGGTCGAGCAGCGCGTGCATCAGCTGGCGTTTTACGATGCGCTGACCGGTTTGCCTAATCGGCGCCTGTTGCAGGACAGATTGAATCAGGCGATTGCGGTCAGCGAGCGCAACGAGCGCTACGGCGCGCTGATGTTTCTGGATATGGATAACTTCAAGGCGCTCAACGACACCAAAGGTCATGATGTGGGCGATTTTCTGTTGATCGAAGTGGCGCGTCGCCTGGAGGCGTGCGTGCGGGATGGCGACAGTGTGGCGCGTTTGGGGGGCGACGAGTTTGTCGTGGTGCTGGAAATGTTGAGCAGCAAGGTCGATGAGGCGGTAGCGCAGGCCGAACTGGTCGGCGAGAAAATACGCGAAGCGCTGAATCAGCCTTATCACTTGAGCCAGCACGTACATCTTAGTACCTCCAGTATCGGGATCGTGCTGTTTAAGGGCTACGGTGAGTCTATCGATAATTTGCTTAAATATGCCGACACCGCGATGTATCAGGCCAAGGCGGCCGGGCGTAACACGATCCGTTTTTATGATCCGAAGATGCAGGCGGCGCTGGAGGCGCGCGTTCAGCTCGAAGGGGCGTTGCGCAGCGCGCTGGAAAAGCGTCAATTCCGTTTGTATTACCAGATTCAGGTAGACAGTCTGCGCCGCGCGGTGGGTGCGGAAGTGCTGCTGCGCTGGGAGCATCCCGAGCGCGGCCTGGTTTCTCCCTTGCAATTCATTCCGCTGGCGGAAGAGACCGGTTTGATTATTCCGGTTGGTTTATGGGTGCTGCAAACGGCTTGCGCACAACTCAAGGTGTGGCAAAACAATCCGCTGACCCGTGATCTGGTGCTGGCGGTGAATGTCAGCGCTAAACAGTTCAGGCAGTCAGACTTCGTGTTGCAGGTACAGCGTACCTTGCTGGAGAGTGGTGCGAGAGCCTCGCATCTGAAGATAGAGTTAACCGAGAGTATCGTGCTGGATAATGTCGAGGACACGATTAATAAAATGCGTGAAATCAAGACGCTGGGTGTCAGCTTCTCGATGGATGACTTCGGTACCGGTTATTCTTCGCTGCAATATTTAAAACGCCTGCCGCTGGATCAGATCAAGATCGACCAGTCCTTCGTGCGCGATATCACGACCGATCCCAACGATGCGGCCATCGTCAAGACCATCATCGCAATGGCAGGCGCCATGGGGCAGGACGTGATCGCCGAGGGGGTGGAAACCGTGGCGCAACTTGAATTTCTGGATCAGAGTGGCTGCCATTTCTTTCAGGGCTATCTGTTCAGTAAACCGGTGCCGATCGCACAGTTTGAAGCCCTGCTGACTACCCTTAACGCATCACAATGAGCGTTACCTTCCTGAAAAAAATCATTCCGTTACGCCTGGCAGATCGCGCGTTGTTTTTCGGTTTCGTGCTGCTCTACAGCCTGATCATCGGTGTTCTGTTCGGGCAGGGGGATGGTGAATTTGAACACCTGCATCTGCTGCTGGATACTAGCAACGGCATTCTTTCCCTGTTGCTGGCGCTGTTTTTGATGGGGGAGCAGCAGGATATACACGGCAATGTGCGCAAATATCTGGTGCTGGCCTTCGTCTTTGCCGCAGGCACCGAGTTGCTGCACGCCCTGGTTGGCATTGAGTGGCAGGGCGATATGGCATGGGTACAGTCATACGCCCATGTGCTGCGACCTGCGACCTGGCCGCCATCGACATATGTACTGCCGCTGGCGCTGCTATGGCTGCTCGTTTTGAAACAAAAGAAGTCGGCGCTTTCGCCCCCGGCGTTTGCGGCCGGCCTGTTGGTTCTGACGTTGGGTCTCTATTTGCTCTCCTTTAGTCTGCCCAGATATGTGGATACCGGTGTGCTGGGCATACAGCGTCCGACTCAGGTGCCGCTACTGTTGTTGTGGTTGCTTGTGATGGAACGGTGCTGGCGCCTGCGCACCGAGCACCATTTGTTCGAGGGGTTGGTCTGGATGGGCGCGATGTTGATGCTCTCCGATTTCCTGATGCTCTATTCCACTTCTCCGCACGAAAAGTTCACCATGATGGCGCATGCGGGTAAATGCATCGCTTATCTCTACCTGCATGTGATTCAGATGCGTGTGGCGGCGCAGGACGGTCATGCGCGTTTCGCCGCCGAGTCCGCGCTGCGCCTCGAAAAGCAAAATCTTCAGCTTGCGCTGGCCGAGTTGCAGTATCAGAAATATGCGCTGGATCAGCACGCGATCGTGGCTACTACCGACGTGCAGGGGCGTATCAGTTATGTCAACCAGCGCTTTTGCGATATCAGCGGTTATGACAGTGAGGCGCTGATCGGACAAAACCATCGTCTTTTATCTTCAGGCGTGCATGAGCGCGAATTTTTCACACGGATGTACCAGACGATCGCCTCGGGCAAAGTCTGGAATGGGGAAATCTGCAACCGGGCACGCGATGGTCATCTGTACTGGGTGCTGACTACCATCGTCCCTTTTATGAATGACTCGGGTAAACCTGAGCAGTATATTGCCATTCGAACCGACATCACCGGGCGCAAACTGGCCGATCAGAAGATACACCAGATGGCGTTTTACGATGCGCTGACCGGCTTGCCCAACCGTCGCCTGTTGCAGGACAGATTGAGTCAGGCGATCGCGGTCAGCGAGCGCAACGAGCGCTACGGCGCGCTGATGTTTCTGGATATGGATAACTTCAAGGCGCTCAATGACACCAAAGGTCATGATGTGGGCGATTTGCTGTTGATCGAAGTGGCGCATCGCCTGGAGGCGTGTGTGCGGGATGGCGACAGTGTGGCGCGTTTGGGGGGCGACGAGTTTGTCGTGGTGCTGGAAATGTTGAGCAGCAAGGTCGATGAGGCGATAGCGCAGGCCGAACTGGTCGGTGAGAAAATACGCGAAGCGCTGAATCAGCCCTATCACTTGAGCCAGCACGTACATCGCAGCACCTCCAGTATCGGTATCGTACTGTTTAAGGGGCGCTGCGACAGCATCGACGAATTGTTGAAGCACGCCGACACCGCGATGTATCAGGCCAAGGCGGCCGGACGCAATGCGATCCGTTTTTATGATCCGAAGATGCAGGCGACGCTGGAGGCACGCGTTCAGCTCGAAGGGGAGTTGCGCAGCGCGCTGGAAAAGCGGCAATTCTGTTTGTATTACCAGATTCAGGTAGACAGTCTGCGCCGCGCGGTGGGTGCGGAAGTGCTGCTGCGCTGGGAGCATCCCGAGCGCGGCCTGGTTTCTCCCTTGCAATTCATTCCGCTGGCGGAAGAGACCGGTTTGATTATTCCGGTTGGTTTATGGGTGCTGCAAACGGCTTGCGCACAACTCAAGGTGTGGCAAAACAATCCGCTGACCCGTGATCTGGTGCTGGCGGTGAATGTCAGCGCTAAACAGTTCAGGCAGTCAGACTTCGTGTTGCAGGTACAGCGTACCTTGCTGGAGAGTGGTGCGAGAGCCTCGCATCTGAAGATAGAGTTAACCGAGAGTATCGTGCTGGATAATGTCGAGGACACGATTAATAAAATGCGTGAAATCAAGACGCTGGGTGTCAGCTTCTCGATGGATGACTTCGGTACCGGTTATTCTTCGCTGCAATATTTAAAACGCCTGCCGCTGGATCAGATCAAGATCGACCAGTCCTTCGTGCGCGATATCACGACCGATCCCAACGATGCGGCCATCGTCAAGACCATCATCGCAATGGCAGGCGCCATGGGGCAGGACGTGATCGCCGAGGGGGTGGAAACCGTGGCGCAACTTGAATTTCTGGATCAGAGTGGCTGCCATTTCTTTCAGGGCTATCTGTTCAGTCAACCGGTGCCGATCGAACAGTTCGAGGAGCGGGGCAATTTGGGAGCAGGATAAGATGAGCATCTTTAATATCAATCTGCATGAGGCGATTTACTCGCTGTCGGATGCGCTGGATCTGGTGGGGGTGACCCATATTCATCACGGTAAGCGCGTCGCCTATATGGCGGCCGAGTGCGGCAAGCGCATGGGCTGGCGGGGGCAGCGTCTGGACGATTTGTTTCAGGCGGCGATCCTGCACGACAGCGGCGTGTCCAAGACCGTAGTGCACTCACGGCTGGCACAGTTCGAATGGGAAGAGGAACAGCAGCACTGTGTGGAAGGAGCGGCCCTGCTCGAAACCTGTCCGCTGATGCAGCATCTGGCGCCCGTGGTGCGCTACCATCACACGCACTGGTCTGCGCTTGAGGAGCTGGATTTGCCGCTCGAACTCAAACTCAGCGCCAACTGCATCTATATGGCGGATCGTGTTGATGTATTGTCGCTGGCATTTTTGGTCGATCAGTCCAATCTGCTGCTGGGACGTGAGGAAATTCGCAATAAAATTATCGCTAAGCGAGGCGACTGGTTTTGTCCGGATTTGGTTGATGTGTTTCTTGAGCTGACCCGCTCCGAAGCCTTCTGGCTTTCGCTGGAAAACGAGCATGTTAACGGCTATGTGTCGGTCTGGCTGGCCGAAACTGCCGTGCAGGCGATGAGTTTCGAGGAATTGCGCAGCATCGTGCGCATCTTTTCCTATATCGTCGATGCCAAGAGTTCATTTACCAAGTCGCATTCGGATGGGGTGGCGCGTCTGGCAAGACTTCTTGGAGAGATGCTGCAGTTGACGGAGGACAGCTGCGAGATGCTGGAACTGGCCGGGTTGCTGCACGACATCGGTAAGTTAAGACAGCCGGATGCGCTGCTGGACAAGCCGGGGCAGCTGACCGACGAGGAATATGCGCACATACAGCGTCACAGCTTTGACACCTATGCCATCCTGCGCAACATCCGTGGGCTGGAAAAAATCACGCAGTGGGCGGCGCTGCACCACGAGCGAGTGGATGGCTCAGGCTACCCCTACCATCTGCACGATATCGGCCTGGCGCTGGAGGCGCGTATCGTCGCTGTGGCCGACGTGTTTCAAGCGCTTGCACAAAAACGTCCTTACCGCGATTCCTTGCCGCCGGATGAAATCATGGAGATACTCAACCGTATGGTCGGGGACGGCAAGCTAGATCGCGAGGTGGTGATGTGCGTGAGCCGCAACCTTCAGACTTGCTGGCAGGTTGCGCTAACAGCTTAACCGTGAATCCCCTACCGCTAAAGCGATATGCAGTGCGGGTTTTTAAGACTTAATTAAGGCAGATTGTCTATATGCGTGCGAAATTCAATGAGGCTGATTGACAGGTTTTTAGTATTTTTAAAGTGTTTGAAACAGTGTTCCGGTGTCGGGTGTCGTTACGCCAGTTTTTTAATTCGGGTTTGTAAGTTTCGGGTAAGGTGAGGCTGTTAATATGGACGAAGTGAATTAATCATCAGTGGAATCCCAGTATGTTACCCCTTCAGTCAGTCGTAAAAGCTATTCCGTTTAATAATACATCGGAGAACCAAAGCGTGGCTTTGTTGCCGTTTAGTCTGGTTCCTTCCTCTCCGAAAACACAAGAGTTGCTGGCAAGGCACCACGATGCTAACGATGCTCAAGTAGCGCAGAAAACTGATAAAACAGCAGTCCCAAGATAGCAATCTGTTCTGTGTCGTGCATGCCAATCGCGGTGCCGGGTGCGTTTTCGGCCTGGTAATGATGCTTACGCGCTTTCAATTATTGAGGGCTCAATGCTATACTCGGCGACACGCCAGCAAAAGGTAAGTGGCGGGGTCTGTCATAATAAACCTCGCCGCAAAAAAATATCAGTAAAATCAATTTGTTATGTATTTTATTGGGTTGGCTTTTTTGCGCGGCACCTCATTCAAATTCAATTTCAAGGAAATACAGCATGCCCAGCGTAGAAACTGTGAGCGCGTTAGAACGTCGCCTGAACGCATCAATTCCACAACAAGCACTTCGTAAGCAGGTTGCCGCCCGTCTGAAACAAATCGGACGAACTGCTAAAATCGCCGGATTCCGTCCGGGTAAAATCCCCGAAAAAGTGCTCAATCAGCATTATGGTATGGAAGCTCGCCAGGAAGCATTGGGCGAAGCACTGCAGCGCTCCTTTGCGGAAGCGGTACAGACCAATGATTTGAAAGTGGCGGGCGATCCTGAATTTCAGGTAAAGACAACTGACTGGAACGCGGACGAAATCGAATACAGCGCGACCTTTGAAGTCTATCCTGAGATTGTGTTGGGCGATGTAACGGCAGAGGCTGTTGAGCGCGCGACTTACGAATTGGGTCAGACTGACATCGACAACACCATTGCCACACTGCGCAAGCAGCGTGCAACCTTTGCTGCAGTAGATCGCGCAGCACAGGCGGATGATAACGTCGTCATCGACTTTGTCGGCACACTGGAAGGTGTGGTATTTGAAGGTGGTGAAGCGAAGGAATATCCGGTCACTTTAGGGTCCGGTCGTATGCTGCCTGAATTTGAAGCCGCGATCGCCGGTATGAAAGTCGGTGAAACCAAGTCTTTTGAGATGACTTTCCCGGAAAGCTATCACGGTAAGGAGGTTGCCGGTAAGCAGGTGACTTTCGCGATCACCCTGAATAAGGTTGAAGCGCCGGTATTGCCTGACGTGGACGCTGAATTTGCCAAGTCAGTCGGCATCGCCGATGGCGATGTGGGTAAACTGGCAGAAGAAATTCGCAGTAATCTGGACCGCGAAGTGATTCGTCGTTTGAAGGGTCGTAACAAAGAAGCGGCGATGGATGTGCTGGTCAAAGTCGCTCAGTTCGAATTGCCTAAGTCGCTGGTGCAATGGGAAATGCAACGCCTGATGCAGCAGACCATGCAGGAAATGGAGCAGCGCGGTATGTCGATGAAGGGTGCGCAATTGCCTCCTGAATTGTTCCGCGAACGCGCTGAAAAGCGTGTCAAACTGGGACTGATCCTGGCTGATCTGGTTGAGAAGCACACCCTGAAGGCTGAAGCTGAACGTGTGCGCGCGCTGGTAGAAGACTACGCACAGAGTTTTGAACATCCTGAAGAGGTGGTGCGTTGGTATTATGCCGATGCCTCGCGTTTACAGGAAATCCAAAATCTGGCACTGGAAGAAAGCGTGGTTGAGTGGGTGTTGGCCCGTGCTCAAGTCGCTGACAAGGCGCTGGCATTTGCAGAATTGATGGGTAACTAAGATGTTCAGCCTTGAGCCGCAAAATATCGGCATGATTCCGATGGTCGTCGAGACCAGCGGACGCGGTGAGCGTGCCTACGACATTTACTCTCGCCTGCTCAAGGAACGCGTAGTGTTCCTGGTAGGCGAAGTAAATGACCACAGTGCGAATCTGATTGTGGCGCAGATGTTGTTTCTGGAGTCTGAAAATCCGGATAAGGACATTCATTTCTACATCAATTCGCCAGGTGGTTCGGTGACGGCGGGCATGGCGATTTACGATACCATGCAGTTCATCAAGCCGCATGTCAGCACGCTGTGCATCGGCCAGGCGGCCAGCATGGGCGCGTTTCTGTTGACGGCGGGTGAAAAGGGCAAGCGTTTCTGCCTGCCCAATTCACGCGTGATGATACATCAGCCTTTAGGCGGCTTCCGTGGTCAGGCATCCGATATCGAAATTCACGCGCGTGAAATTCTTTATTTAAAACAAAAGCTTAATCAAATGCTGGCTGATCATACCGGTCAGACGGTCGAGGCGATTGAACGCGATACCGATCGCGACAATTTCCTGAGTGCTCAGGATGCCGTGAAATACGGCCTGGTCGATCAGGTGCTGGACAAGCGCGTTTAACGTGCATGGCGATCGCGCCAAGTTCTATGATGGAATTCGCCATGCTCGTCCCCTCACTCCTGGCTCTCTCCCGCAAGCGGGCGAGAGGGGCGCGGTCGCGCGAGTTCCTGTTCGAAGATAACTTGATATAAGGTTGGTATTATGGCTATCGATAAAAAAACAGGCGAAAAACTGCTTTACTGTTCATTCTGCGGCAAGAGTCAGCATGAAGTGAAGAAGTTGATTGCAGGTCCCTCCGTGTTTGTCTGTGATGAGTGCATTACCTTGTGCAATGACATCATGCGCGAAGAGATACAGGGCGAGCCTGCGAAAGGCGGTAAGTCTGATCTGCCCGTGCCTCGCGATATCTGCGCCACGCTGGATGAATATGTGATCGGTCAGGAGCGCGCCAAGCGTATTCTGTCGGTTGCGGTGTACAACCACTACAAGCGTTTGAAGTGCAACACCAACGATGGCGTTGAGTTATCCAAGAGCAATATCCTGCTGGTAGGTCCTACCGGTTCAGGTAAAACGTTGCTGGCGCAAACACTGGCACGCATGCTGGATGTGCCGTTTGTGATGGCGGATGCGACCACCTTGACCGAAGCGGGTTATGTCGGCGAAGACGTGGAAAACATCATTCAAAAGCTGTTGCAGGCTTGCGAATACAATGTCGAGAAGGCAGAGCGCGGCATCGTCTACGTGGATGAAATCGACAAGATATCCAGAAAATCAGACAATCCGTCGATCACCCGCGATGTTTCCGGTGAAGGCGTGCAACAGGCGTTGCTCAAGCTGATCGAAGGCACCAAGGCATCGATTCCTCCGCAAGGAGGGCGTAAGCATCCGAACACAGAGTTTTTGCAGGTGGATACTACCAATATTCTGTTTATTTGCGGCGGCGCGTTCGATGGTCTGGAAAAAGTCATCAAGAACCGCTCTTCCAAGGCGAGTATTGGTTTTGGCGCCTCCATCAGTTCCGTGGATGAACGCAAGACGGGTGAAACCTTGCGCGATGTTGAGCCGGAAGATCTGGTCAAATTCGGTCTGATTCCTGAGTTTGTCGGACGTCTGCCTGTCGTGGCAACGCTCGAAGAACTGGACGAAGCGGCGATGAAGCAGATTTTGACTGAACCCAAGAATGCGCTGACCAAACAGTATCAAAAGCTGTTTGCGATGGAGGGGGTTGATCTGGAATTCCGTGAAGGTGCGCTCCTGGCGATCGCCAAAAAGGCACTGGCGCGCAAGACGGGGGCGCGCGGTTTGCGTTCTATCCTTGAGCAGTCATTGCTGGATGTGATGTTCGATCTGCCTTCGATGGAAAATGTCAGTAAAGTTGTGCTGGATGAATCGAATGCGGAGGGCGAAATCAAGCCGCTTATTGTCTATGCGGACACGCCTATCGCGGCCTGATCTGTACGGTTGTATTTTGAAAACCCCGTAATATTCGGTTTAATCCGGATTGAACGGGGTTTTCATTTATAATTTCCCCTCAAGGGATTGAATTCTTGCAAGCCATCCCCATCTGGTCTTCCTGACAACGAATTAGGTTACTGCCATGTCCGAACAAGATATCCGAAATATTTCTGAGCTTTATCCTTTGTTGCCACTGCGTGATGTGGTGGTGTTTCCGCACATGGTTATTCCTCTGTTTGTAGGCCGAGTCAAGTCTATCAAGGCGCTGGAGCTGGCGATGGAGGAATCCAAGCCTATCGTTTTGGTTGCACAGAAGACGGCCTCCAAGGATGATCCTGCTACCGATGATTTGTTTAAGATCGGCAGTATGGCCAACATCCTGCAAATGTTGAAGCTGCCTGACGGTACGGTGAAGGTGCTGGTAGAGGGCACGCATCGCGTTAAGGTATTGCATGTGGTGGATGTGGATAGTCATTTTGATGCTGAAGTTGAGCTGGTGCCCGCCGAGGTCGTGGGGAGCAGTGAGAGTGAGGCGATGCGCCGTGCGTTGATTGCGCAGTTCGAGCAGTATGTCAAACTCAACAAGAAGATTCCGCCTGAAATTCTGTCATCGCTGACCGGGATAGATGATGCGGGTCGTCTGGCGGATATCGTTGCCGCACATTTGCCGCTTAAATTAGAGCAGAAGCAGGATGTGCTGGAGATCTACGCGGTGCAAAAGCGCCTCGAGCATTTGCTGGGTTTGCTGGAAGGTGAAATCGACATTCTTCAGGTCGAGAAGCGTATACGCGGGCGTGTGAAGCGTCAGATGGAGAAGAGTCAGCGCGAGTACTATCTGAACGAGCAGGTCAAGGCGATACAGAAGGAGTTGGGCGAGGGCGAAGATGGCACTGACTTTGAAAATCTGGATAAGAAGATCAAAGATGCTCATATGCCTAAGGAAGCCAGAGCCAAGGCCGAAGCCGAACTAAAAAAGCTGCGCATGATGTCGCCGATGTCCGCAGAGGCGACCGTAGTGCGCAACTACATCGATGTACTGATCGGTTTGCCCTGGAAGAAGAAGACCAAGATCAGCACCGACCTCAAGCAGGCCGAGACGGTGCTGGAAGAAGATCATTACGGTCTGGACAAGGTTAAAGAACGCATTCTGGAATATCTCGCAGTGCAGCAGCGCGCCGATAAGATGAAGGCTCCGATCCTGTGCCTGGTCGGCCCTCCGGGTGTGGGTAAGACTTCGCTGGGACAGTCGATCGCAAGGGCGACCAATCGCAAGTTCGTGCGTATGTCCTTGGGCGGCGTGCGCGATGAATCCGAGATACGCGGTCATCGTCGCACTTACATCGGCTCCATGCCGGGCAAAATCTTGCAGAACATGACCAAGGTCGCGGTGAAAAACCCGCTGTTTCTGCTCGATGAAGTGGACAAAATGGGGCAGGATATGCGCGGCGATCCGTCGGCGGCCCTGCTCGAAGTGCTTGATCCTGAGCAGAATTCAACCTTCGTAGATCACTACGTCGAGGTCGAGTACGATCTGTCCGATGTGATGTTCGTCGCGACGGCAAATACGTTGAACATACCCGATGCGCTGATGGACCGGATGGAAATCATCCACGTCTCCAGTTATATGGAAGACGAAAAGATCAATATCGCGACGCGCTATCTGGTGCCTAAGGCAATCAAGAACAACGGCCTCAAGCCCGAAGAAATCAGTATCGCCGAAACCGCCCTGCGCGATATCGTGCGTTATTACGTGCGAGAAGCTGGTGTGCGCGGTATGGAACGTGAAATTTCCAAGATCTGCCGCAAAGTTGTCAAAGCGTTGCTGCTCAAGGCTCGTGAAGGTCGTGTGGTGGTCAATTCGCGCAATCTGGATAAATATCTGGGCGTGCGCCGTTATTCCTACGGTGTGGCCGAGAAACACAATCAGGTAGGGCAGGTGACGGGCCTGGCCTGGACTGAAGTGGGTGGCGAGTTGCTGACCATAGAGTCTGTCGTTTTGCCGGGCAAGGGCAAGACCACCACTACCGGAAAGCTGGGTGAGGTGATGCAGGAATCGATACAGGCGGCGCTGAGTGTCGTGCGCAGTCGAACCAAGCGACTGGGCATCGATGATGATTTTTACCAGAAGACTGATCTGCATATTCACTTGCCGGAAGGGGCTATCCCCAAGGATGGTCCCAGTGCGGGCGTCGGGATGTGTACGGCGATCGTGTCCGCCCTGACGGGTATTCCGGTCAGAGCTGATGTGGCAATGACAGGGGAGATCACCCTGCGGGGCGAGGTGTTGCCTATTGGTGGTTTGAAGGAAAAACTGATTGCAGCGCAAAGAGGGGGTATCAAGATTGTGTTGATTCCTGAGGAAAATGTCAAAGATCTGGCCGATATTTCCGATAACGTTAAAAACAAGCTGGATATCCATCCGGTGAAGTGGATAGAGCAGGTTCTCGAAATGGCGCTGGAGCGTAAACCCGTGCCGCGCATAGAAGAAGCGGAGATCTCTCCTGTCGCCGAATTGGCGGTCGACGCAGTGCTGGCAGAACCGGTTGCGGCGACTAAGCACTGAGCGAGCGGGGCAAAGGGATTATTTTTCGGATTAGCTTGACCAAAGCTCTGCGACCTTGATATAAAGCGTGCAGCTGTGGATAGGCTAATTTCAATTACAAAATTACAAGCGAAGGGGATGTACGTGAACAAATCTGATCTGGTCGATGCAATCGCAAAATCCGCTGATATTTCTAAGGCATCTGCGGGACGTGCGCTTGATGGCGCAATTGAAGCCATTAAAGGAGCTTTAAAGAATGGTGAAGAAGTGAGTCTGGTCGGTTTTGGTTCGTTCGCAGTGGATGAGCGCGCTGGTCGTAC
>Ga0208863_1000316_pt1 | contig 56991 bp, 51 predicted proteins | sample RifOxyD3_FD_184040 | JGI IMG/M metagenome (GOLD analysis project Ga0208863, IMG submission 184040) | Soil microbial communities from Rifle, Colorado - Rifle Oxygen_injection D3 (SPAdes) | ecosystem: Environmental > Terrestrial > Deep subsurface > Rock core/Sediment | place: Rifle, Colorado... | reverse complement strand
ATCGGACAGGTAAAAAGCCGTGACGAACACCGGAATGAGCAAAATTCTCAGCCAGGTGAGCAAATTAGGGATATTTATATTCATGTGATTAGTGTAGCCGCTGATAAATCACTTGAGCAAGCGATTTACTGATTCCTTCCACTTGACAGAGCTGCTCGACACTCGCCTGAGTGACTTCACGCAGCCCGCCGAAATGCGTCAGCAGACTGCGGCGACGCTTATCCCCTACTCCAGCAATCTCCTCGAGACTGGAGGTGGTGCGCGTCTTGCCCCGTTTAGCGCGATGACCTGTGATGGCGAAACGATGCGCCTCATCGCGGATCTGCTGGATCAGATGCAGCGCAGGATCTGAGCTTTGCATCTGTTTGGCCGTGCCGTCCGGAAAAATCAATTGCTCCATGCCCGCCTTGCGCTCAACCCCTTTGGCGACGCCGACCAGTGCCAGATCATGCAAGCCCAGCGTTTGCATCACCTCCATGGCGATGTGCAACTGCCCCAAGCCACCATCGATCAGAATTAAGTCGGGCCGGGCACCCGCACCCCGCACCAGCTTTTCGTATCGGCGAGTCAGCGCGAATCGCATCGCCGCATAATCGTCGCCGGGCGTAATCGCGCCGGCAGGCTGTGCTGCACCTTCGAGCTGACTCAACACGGGAATGTTGTAGCGGCGGTATTGGGATGAGCGCATGTCCAGATTCTCATACACCACGCAGGAAGCGATCGTCGCCTCCCCCATGGTATGACTGATATCAAAACACTCGATGCGCTGCAAAGAAGGCATCTGTAGCCACTCACGCAGGCGATCCAGTCGCAGTTGCTGACCGCCCTGCTGGGACAGACGCTGTTGCAGTGCTAGTTGGGCGTTGCGCTGCGCCATTTCCAGCCACTGGCGACGCTCGCCGACGGAAGCCGTACTGATGCGCACAACATGTCCCGCCTGCTCAGATAACAACTGCGAGAGCGTCTCGTCATGACAATCTGCCGCCAGCACCAGCAAGGGTGGCACAGCACGCCCCAGATAGTGCTGGGCGATGAAGGCCTGCACGATGTCGCCTGCGGATAAATCCTCGGCATGTTCGGGAAAGAAGCTCTTGTCGCCCAGATGACGCCCGCCGCGCACCATCGCCAGATTTACACAGACCAATCCGCCGGATATTTCGGACAGCGCAATGATGTCCGCATCGGTCGTCCCGCCGGTCGATTCGACGAATTGCTTTTGCTGTACGGTGTGCAGCGCGCGCAACTGATCGCGCAGCACCGCCGCCTGCTCGTAGCGCATCTCTTCCGCCGCCACTTCCATCGCGCTCCTCAACTTACCCTCGACCTCCTGATGACGGCCTTGCAGCAGCAACACCGCGCTGTGGATGTCCGCCTGATAATCGGCTTCGGAGATTAAGTTGACGCAAGGCGCGGTGCAGCGATTGATCTGGTGCAACAGACAAGGGCGCGTGCGGTTATTGAACACGCTGTCTTCACAGGTACGGATGCGAAAAATGCGCTGCAACAACTGAATCGATTCTTTCGCCGCATAGGAATTGGGGTAAGGGCCGAAGTGCTGATGCTGACGGTTGGGCGCACCGCGATAATAGGTGATGCGCGGAAAACGCTCGCCGGTGAGCACGATATATGGATAAGATTTATCGTCTCTAAACAATATGTTATAGCGAGGTTTTAAAGACTTTATTAAGTTATTTTCGAGCAGCAGCGCCTCCGCTTCCGAGCGCGTCACCGTCGTTTCGATGCGCGCGATGTGCGACACCATCAGCCGGATACGCGGCGAAATATTGGTCTTCTGAAAATAGGAAGAAACGCGTTTTTTTAACTGATTCGCCTTGCCGACATACAGCACGGCACCGCGACTATCGTAGTAGCGGTACACGCCCGGCAGCAGCGGCAGACTGGCGAGTATCGGCTTGGGGTCGAATGGCTCAACCCCAATCTGCGACTCAGCGGTGTCCGAAGAAGCCGACATACCACAATACGATCAGTGCACACAGGCCGCCTGCGATCAGCGCGTAGTAGGGCCAAACGGTTTGCTTCTCGGCATAAGGATCAACCAGAGAACGGTTCGCACCTGCCGGCAGATCAGCCAGACGGGTGAGCGAAGTGCCGAATGGAATATTGATGCGTGCACGGGCATTTATCGCCCAACCGTTGGCATCCAGTATCGGTGCCAGACTGCGCTTCTTCAATTTAAACCAGGCCAGCATCACCGCAGGACCCGAGATCAGCAGCAGCAAGCCTGCCAGCGCCAGCGGAATCTGCCAGAATTTCAAACCCAACAAGCCGCTCACCACGGAGGCGAAGATGCCGCCGATCGCACCGATGGCCAGACCTATCGCCGCAAAAATACCGGCAAACTTACCCACATCGAACATAGGTTTAGCCACTGCCGGGGCTGCGGGGGCCGCGACTACCGTTTTACCGCTCTCCGCCACCGCATTGATCATGCCGCTTTCAGCGGCGCTGGCTTTGGAGGCGGCAAATTTCTGCAATCCTTCGCTGATCATCCTGACCAGATTTTTATACGGCGACCAGAACGCCTGACGGATACTGATCGGGTGATTGATGATGCGCACGATGGTTGCATCCCAGTCCTGCCCCTTGCGATCGTAAAACACCCCGTTGCGGCCGACCATCAAATAATCCGCGTCGCCCGCCGTAAAGCCCGCCGCGATGCTGATTTTTTCGCCGCCGCGCACGCAATCGCAATACACCAGACACACGCCGCTCATGGTCGCGAATCCCGCGTGCTTGTTGACATCCTCGACCTTGACGATCAACTCGCAACTGCGCCCGTCCAGATACAACGTGCCGACCTGAAAGATTGCCTTCTCGCGCCCGGTATAGAAATTGCGGAACGAGACAAAATTGTTCACCAGCGTATACAAGTCGCGCTGGTAACGCAGCAAACGCTCGACATCATCGATGGCCTTAACCTCAGCCGCAACCGCCTTATCCTGTTCGATCAGCGCCAGCAAATCCGACTGCTCTTGCCCTATCGCGCTCAGCCGCTCAAACCCCAGTTGCGCCACGCCCGTGTCAGGACGCGCGCCCTGCCATGCGTCAAAAGCTGAAAATTTACCGCACAGCGCTTCCCACTCATCCGCCGTAAGCTCCGCCTTCTCGCCCAGCAAGGGCTTAACCACCTGTTCATTGAGCGCGCGGAGCTTCGCCTGCCAGGCGGGATTGATGCCATGTATTAAGGGCAACGGTTTGCCGGGCGCGATGGTGGCCAGCGGAAAACCCGCCACCTCAGCATTTTGTGCAGACAGACTTTGCGTCGCGAGCAACTGGTAATCGGCAACAGAACGACTCAAAGGGTCTGCAGCACGGGCGTCGAAAGCGGCCAGCTGACAGCGCGTAAAATAATCCGCGACCTTGCCCTTGACGGCATGGAACGCATCCGCAGCGTCACTGGTTTTTTCATTTAAAAACAGAATACTGGGATCGATTTCGGCGGCCTTATGCCATTCCATCCAACCGGTAACAGCGGCAAAAAACTGCTCACAGAGCGCCTGATCGACACCCGCCTCGCCACTTTGATCCGGTGTTGAACCGGTACATTTGATGATGTCGCTGATAATGGCTGATGTGGCGGCATCCTGACCCGGCGTGACCACGCCATCGCCGTTAAACGCCTGTCCTGCGACCAGCTTACCGATATCGGCCATGTCAGCCAGCGAAATCTCCGCTGCATCCGATTTGCCCAGGCTCTTCAGGATGAGCGCAGCCGAAGCATGCAACTGCCGTCCTTCATCGCTGCTGTCATCGATATTTGCCAGAGCCAGGCGATCGCCGCCCTTCACCAGCAGATTGGCATCTTTCAGCCTGCCAGCCGCCCAGTCTATCGCCGCCAGCACCTCGTTGGCACGCACCCGACCATCCTTGTCGCTGTCGATCAGATCCAGTGTGCGGGTGTCAAATTCGATGCCGCGCGTCGGACAGCTCAAAGCCACCCAGAGTTTCTGATCCAGCTCTTTGAGCGCCAGCAGATCGGCACCGCTATCGAGCTGCACCTGATCGAAACCGCCTGCGCGGAAAAAATTCCACTGATGCTTAGCGCTCATTTAGTCACCTTTATAAAATTTGTTAATAATCAATATGATATAAAACTAACTCGCCTGCTGTTCCAGCGTATATTTCGCCTGATCATCCTGCCCCAACACGCGGACTAAATACGGCATCACCTCTTTTAGCACTGCGTGCAGATTGAATGGAGGATTCAAGATAAACATGCCGCTGCCGTGCATACCGAAACCATCGTCGCTCAGTCCCTGCACGCTGAGCGCCACGTGCAGCCAGCTCTTGACCGGCAGTGTCTTGAGTTCCTCGGGCAGTTGACGCGCATCGGCACGCTGCAACTCGGGATACCAGATCGCATACATGCCGCTGGGGAAGCGCTTTAAGCCCTCCTTCAACGCCGACACCACGCGCTGGTAATCCTGCTTGTCTTCATAAGGCGGATCGATCAGCACCAGCGCACGGCGCGGCGGGGGCGGCAGCAAGGCTTTCAATGCGCCGAAGCCGTCGCCGGTCTGCACAACGACGCCATGACCTGCAAAATTCTCGTGCAACAACTGACTGTCAGTCGAGTGCAGCTCGTATAGACGCATCTTGTCGTCGGCCCGCAACAACTCCTGAGCGACCAGAGGGGAGCCGGGATAGAGCCGCATTTCCCCGTCCTGATTGATGTGTTTGATCAGCGCGACATAATCGGCCAGCGGGGCGGGTAAATCATCGCGATTCCACAGCCTGGCGATCCCGCTTTCGTATTCGGCATTCTGGGTCGCATAGCCGTTATCGAGTTCATAGCAGCCGGCACCGGCGTGAGTGTCGATATACCAGTAAGGCTTATCCTTCTGCGCCATATAACGCAACAATTGCATTTCGATGAAGTGTTTCAACACATCGGCGTGATTGCCGGCGTGAAAGGCGTGACGGTAGCTCAGCATGAATTTTACTTTTTTGTTCGGAATACGATTGTGCCACGCCTGATGTGACTTAACAAACAGACAAATGAATAGCTTGAGGATTCAGATGAACCGTCAATCTGCAGTTCAGGCCGCAGAATATGCAGATTAATCAACCGGATCAAGTTGCCTTCCGCTTGAGTCACCGTTGAATTGATTTCACCGGCATCAGGCAGCGCCAATTCCAGATAGCCTGACATCAGCTCCAGCAATTGCGGCCACAGCGTCAGATCGGCGGCAGCTTCGTATATCAAGCCTATCAGTTCCGAGATCAACTCCGTAGGATCAGGCTGTGTTTGCATGAGACTTAGAGGCAGTGACAAAAAAATCCCCCGAACACGCCGGGGGATTTAAAGATAAAACTATATTTACGAAAGTTATGCACAATCCTGATCAAGATCAAAAGCTTTATGCAGTACGCGTACCGCCAATTCCAGATACTTCTCATCGATCACTACGGAAATCTTGATTTCCGAGGTTGAAATCATCTGAATATTGATGCCTTCTTCCGCCAGCGTGCGGAACATCTTGCTGGCAATGCCCACGTGAGAGCGCATACCGACACCTACTACCGACACCTTCGCAGCCTTGTTGTCGCCGATCACTGCGCGCGCGCCGATATGCGGCAACACGGCATTGTTCAGGATATCCATGGTCTTGGCAAACTCGTTGCGATGCACGGTAAATGAAAAGTCCGTCGTACCATCAACACCCACGTTCTGAATGATCATGTCTACATCGATATTGGCATCGGAGACCGGACCCAGAATTTGATACGCGATACCTGGCTTGTCAGGCACACCCAATACGTTGACCTTAGCTTCATCGCGGTTAAACGCGATACCTGAAATAATGGCTTGTTCCATTTTGTCTTCATCCTCAAAAGTAATCAGTGTGCCTTCGCCTTCCTCTTCAAAGCTCGATAGCACGCGCAGCTTAACCTTGTACTTGCCCGCGAATTCCACTGAACGAATTTGCAGCACTTTGGAACCCAAACTGGCCATCTCCAGCATTTCCTCGAAGGTAATGCTCTTTAAGCGACGCGCCTCGGGAACCACACGCGGGTCTGTTGTATAGACGCCGTCCACATCGGTGTAGATCTGGCATTCATCAGCCTTGAGGGCGGCGGCAATCGCAACGCCCGTGGTATCTGAACCGCCGCGACCTAAGGTGGTGATGTTGCCATCCTTGTCCATGCCCTGAAAACCGGCCACCACGATCACAAAGTCGTTAGCCAGATCCGCACGCATGGATTGTTCGTCGATGCTGACGATACGCGCCTTGGTGTGTGCGTCGTCGGTCAGAATCTTGACTTGGCCGCCGGTATAGCTCTTGGCTTTTAGACCCATCTGCTTGAGCGCCATCGACAGCAGACCGATGGTCACCTGCTCCCCGGTGGAGACGATCACATCCAGTTCGCGCGGATCCGGATTTTCCTGAATTTCTTTGGCCAAACCGATCAGGCGATTGGTTTCGCCGCTCATCGCGGAGAGCACCACCACGACCTGATGACCTTGCGCCTTAAACTTTGCGACACGTTTAGCGACATTCTTGATGCGCTCTGTCGTGCCGACCGATGTACCACCGTACTTTTGTACTATTAATGCCACGATATATGTCCGACTTATAAAAGTGCCGAGATTCTAGCGCAACTGACCGAAAAAAACGAGGTATAGCCTGATCAGTATAAGAATTCAACCTGACCGGCAACCACACTCTTGAGCACAGACTTCTGATAAATTGTTAAATCATAATTTAAAATCAATTACATAGATAAAACTACATTGCTATTTTTGCAGCTTCATCGCTGCAAACCAAACATAACCATAAGCAGTACACCGCATAGGGTAAAATATCGATCCGAATGCGGTATATACCTGCTGTTCGCACTACAGAGGCTATGGACAACTGTTTTTTGTTAAGGGGGCGCGTTTGAAAACGATCAAAATTTGCGATGTTATGACCAATAGCGGCGTGGCTTTCGGTACCAGCGGCGCACGCGGTCTGGTCAGCCAGATGACAAATGAGGTTTGCGCGGCCTATGCGCTAGCCTTTCTATCCGTGATACGTCGCTCTTTTGCCGGCACGCGCATCGCGCTGGGCATGGATTTGCGCCCCAGCAGTCCGCGCATTGTAGCGGCTTGCGCACATGCACTGCGCGAACAAGGGATAGAAGTGGATTTTTGCGGTGCCCTGCCCACCCCTGCACTGGCACTATATGCACAAAATGAAGCCATCCCGGCAATCATGGTGACCGGCAGCCACATTCCGTTTGACCGGAATGGCATCAAGTTTTATCGGCCTGATGGCGAAATCACCAAGGCAGATGAAGCGGCGATCAGTACCGCTGTGGTCGAAATTAATCTCGTCAGCGGCGAGTTACCTGAGATCAATCACACTGCCACAGAGCAATTTATCCGGCGCTATCTCGATTTTTTTCCGCCACGACATTTTGCAGGGATGCATTTGGGGATCTATGAGCATTCCAGCGTGGCGCGTGATGCGTTGCGTCGCATACTTGAAGGCCTGGGAGCGCGCGTTACCTCGTTGGGTCGCACCGAAGAATTTGTTCCCATAGATACGGAAGCTGTGACCGAGGACGATCTCCGGCGCGGCAAGGCCTGGGCTGACGAGTACCATTTTGATGCCATTATCTCGACCGATGGCGATGGTGATCGCCCGCTGATTTCCGATGAGACGGGTGCCTGGTTGCGCGGCGACATGGTCGGTCTGATTTGCGCCGGCTATTTGAAGGCCAATAAAGTGGTCGTCCCTGTCAGCTGCAATACTGCCATCGAATTATCCAAAGTGTTCAACACCGTACTGCGTACCCGTATCGGTTCGCCTTATGTGATTGCCGGCATGCAGGAACTGGGGAACGAGGGGATAACTGTCGGTTTTGAAGCCAACGGCGGATTTTTAGTAGGTTCGGGCGTAACCCGCGACGGCAAGTTCCTCACCGCCCTGCCCACTCGAGATGCTGTGCTGCCGGCTCTGGCTGTACTCGCTGCAGCACGAGATCGTCACTGCACCGTTTCCGCCTTGATGCAGCACTTTCCCGCGCGCTATACCGCCAGCGATCGTCTGCAAAACTATCCGGTCGAGGAGAGTCGCGAATTGATCCTGAAATTGGTTCGCGATGCGGATGCCTTGCAACACTATCTGGCTCCGGATTGTGCAATACCGATTGATTTCAATACGACAGACGGATTGCGTATCACCTTCGATAATGGCGAAATAGTCCATCTGCGTCCTTCCGGCAACGCACCCGAATTACGCTGCTATTGTGAAGCCTCCAGTCTTGCCCGGGCCGTACAACGGGTGCAGACCGTACTGGCTAAAATTCACGCTTAGCCATCGTGATCGCGCGATACTGAATATCCTGAATGCCTACGATGCTGACACAAAATTCCACCCTCCACATCGCCAGCCTCCCGCTGGCGGCGGAACTCAATAGCCGCATCATGAAGAGTTACGGTCAACTGCGCGAGCAGGACCTGTTGCGGCGCAGTCATTTTTTGGGCGGACGCTATGAAAACCTTTATCTGGATCACGATCGCATCCCGGAGCTAAAACAAATTTTGGCACAAGCGACGAGCTGTGCGGCCTTGCTGCTGGGTAAATCCGTGCCATCGTTAAAGAGCGGCTTCTGGCTCAACGCAATGGCACCGGGGCAAGCCACCAGCAAACATGACCACGACGAAGACGATGAACTCTTATCCGCAGTCTATTACATTCATGTACCGGAAAATTCGGGCAATTTAATTATCCATGATCGTCACTGCCAAACAGAACTGATACCGGAGGCGGGTATGCTTGTGCTTTTCTCCCCCGTCGTTGTGCACTCGGTAACCACCAATCTGAGCGGTGAAAATCGTCTATCTATGGCCATGAATTTCGGACCGGCGTAATCTGGCGCCGTTATTATTGCAGACGCGATAGCAGGTCCAGCGCAAATCTGCTGATCTCACATTAGCGTAATCGCTGGCGCGACCATGGGTAATTCCACTATAATTCGCAACTTGATAGCTGGAGTAGCTCAGTCGGTAGAGCAACGCACTCGTAACGCGTAGGTCGGAGGTTCGATTCCTCTCTCCAGCACCAATCAAACCAAGCCCCCTCAGAACACCCAACTCTCTCGTTTATTCTCAGTTTGTCACGTTAAAGGGAGCTTACTACTCGCATTAATATCAGTCATCAAGCTTATAGCAGCCGTTATGATTGATAACGTATGGAGATGTCTGTTTACTCGGCTTTGACCTGCACACACCTGACTACAACTCCCGGATGCTGGGTGCAATACCGAATGGAATATATACTTTGCGTAGCGCCTGTCTGCCTCAGTATTTTCCGGTGAAGATTGGATTTTAGCCTTGCGAGCAACGCATTGCAGCCCTCTTCGCAAAAATGATGAAATAAACACAATTTACTAAATATAATCAAATATTTACAAAATGCCATCCCATCAAGTCTTGCAACCCGGATTCATCGCCTTTCACAGCAATCGCTCGGAGAATCTGGCCGAGATCGTGATTGAATGGATACAGCGCCATCCCCTGCCCGCACTGGACGAAGAGATCATCCTGGTGCAGAGCAACGGCATGGCCGAATGGGTCAAGATGGAGTTAGCCAGCAGATCAGGTGTCTGCGCCGCCACCCGCGTCGAGCTGCCCTCTCGCTTCTTGTGGCGCACTTACCGGCAGATACTGGGACGCGATGCCGTGCCTGTCGAATCACCGCTGGACAAGGTGCCGATGATCTGGCGCTTGATGAAGATATTGCCCGAACTGACAGAACTCGCCGAATTTGCGCCGATTGCCGGATTTCTAAAACAGGACGAACCGGAGCGCATGCTGCAACTGGCCGCCCGCTTAGCCGATCTGTTCGACCAGTACCAAAACTACCGTGCCGACTGGCTGGAGGCATGGGAGGCAGGAGGCAACCAGCTGATCATGGCCGACGGAAAATCGGCGGATATCCCTGATGAGCAGCGCTGGCAACCCCTGTTGTGGCGGGCAGTGATAAAGATGCTGGACGAACAGCAAAAGCTCAGCATCCGCCCCCGTTTGCATCAGCGCGTGCTGGCGAAACTCACCGCCTCCGCACCAGAAGGAAAAATAGCGCAACGCGTGATTGTCTTCGGCATGAGCCAGATTCCCTGGACGACCTTACAGGCGCTAGCCGCATTAGCCCCCTACAGCCAGATCATTCTGGCCATTCCCAATCCGTGCCAGTACTACTGGGGCGACATCATGGACGGGCGCGAATTGCTGCAATCCCAGCGCCGCCGCCAGCCTTTGCGCAGGGACGTTGAACTGGTCAACATGCCGCTGGAAGACATGCACGCCCATGCGCATCCTTTGCTTGCCGCCTGGGGGCGTCAGGGTCGCGACTTCGTGCGCCAACTCGATGTGTTCGACGATGCCGAGCGCAGTCGCCAGCAGTTCGATCTGGCGCGCATCGACTTATTTGACGAGAGCATTGAAGACGATCAGACGCCCCTGCTAAAACAGGTGCAAAACCGCATCCGCGACCTCACCCCCTTGTCCGAGCACAAAACACTGCGATCTGAATATACAGCGCAACCGATCGCCGATGACGACAGATCCATCGTGTTTCACTGTGCGCACAGTAAAGTTCGTGAACTGGAAATCCTGCACGATCAGTTGCTCGATTTGCTTGCCGCACCTGACACCGAGCTCAATCCGCGCGACATCATCGTGATGGTGCCCGACATCGAGCAGATGGCACCATTGATCCGTGCGGTATTCGGCCTGTATAAACCCAATGACGCCAGATACATCCCTTTTGATATCGCCGACATAAGCGCGAAGGCCAGCAACCCGCTGATAGGCGCGATAGACTGGCTGCTCAGTCTCCCCAGTCAGCGCTGCACCATGAGCGAACTGGTGGATTTGCTGGAATTGCCCGCCATCGCCGCCCGCTTCGGTATAGCCCAGGAATCGCTGCCCCGGCTAACCTTCTGGATGGCAGGCGCCGGTATACGCTGGGGGCTCAATGAACAGCACCGCAGCGATCTGGGGCTGGCCGCCTGCGGCGAGCAAAACAGCGCCTGGTTCGGCCTGCGCCGCATGCTGATGGGCTATGCCAGCGGCGCCGTCGCAAGTGCCCAGGATGGCGAGATTGAGCCTTACGCCGAAGTAGGCGGTCTGGAGGCGGAACTTGCCGGTTCGCTCGCCCATCTGTTGCAATCGCTGGTGAGCTGGTCGAACATAGCCAATACGCCCGCCATCCCGGAAATCTGGATTGAGCGCTTCCGCACACTGCTCGCCCAGATCGCTAAAGCTGAGAGCGAGGTCGATCTACAGGCGCTGGACGCCTTGCACGACGGGCTGCTCGCCTGGCACAGCGCATGCGAGCAGGCCGGATTTGTTGAAGCCGTGCCGCTCAAGGTCGCCGGTGCCGCCTGGATGGAAGCGCTCAAGACGCCTAGCCTCAATCAACGCTTCCGGGCGGGCGGCGTGACTTTTTGCACCCTGATGCCGATGCGCACCATTCCGTTTGAGGTGGTCTGCCTGCTGGGCATGAACGATGGCGACTATCCCAGACCCGGAATGCGCAGCGATTTCGATCTAATGGGATTGCCCGGCACCAGCCGCCCGGGAGATCGTTCGCGCCGCGACGATGACAGACAGCTGATGCTCGAATCCCTGCTCTGTGCTCGTCGCGTGTTTTATGTCAGCTGGTGCGGCCACAGCGTGCGCGACAACAGCGAACAACCGCCTTCGGTGCTGGTCTCCCAGTTGCGCGATTATCTGGCCGCCGGCTGGGCACCTGAAGTCGTGACCGAGCGCACCACCGCACATCCGCTGCAACCGTTTAGCCGCCGCTATTTCGAATCGAACAGTCCGCTTTCCACTCACGCCCGCGAATGGCGGGACATGCATCAATCCCCATCGGGCGAAGCCGAAGCATCTTCCCCTCTGGCCGCCTTCGTGCCGGATGTGCCGCTCACCATCAACCAGCTGACCCATTTCCTGCGCAAACCCGTCAAGGCGTTTTTCCGCAAGCGCCTGCTGGTCAGCTTTGCCGATGAACTGGCAGAAAACGACGATGTAGAGTGTTTTTCGGTGGACGGCTTGCAGGAATACGGGCTGATACAGACGCTGCTGGCCACCGCCACCGCAGATCCAGCTTCCGAATCGGCCGGTATCCAACGGTTTTTGACGCAGCTGCGCAAATCAGGTGCCCTACCCTTCAAGGGTTTAGGCGACATCGAACAAAAATCACTACGGGACATATTGCACAAGATACTCACCGCCTGGCATGAGGCACGATCGCGTTATCCTGATCCGGCAGAACGTCAGTCGATACTGATACAACAAGGAGAGGTCATTCTGGAAGACTGGATAGACCATTTACGTCGCGGCGAACACGAACTGGCCTGGCTGGAACTAGATCCCGGCAATCTGCTGGAGAAGAGCGAAAAACCGGCCGCCCGCCCGGACAAACTGTTAGGCCCGTGGGTGCGCTCTCTGGCAGTGGCGGCCAGCGGCGTCATCGCAACCGGCATTCTGGTCGGACGCGACGGCACTGTCACCATCACCCCCATGCTGCAAGAAAAGGCTATAGAGACGCTGAATATGCTGCTCAGCTTATGGCTGGATGGCATGAATGCCCCGCTACCCTTGCCGCCCAAGACCGCCATCGCATATTTTAATGAAAAAAATCCCGCCGCCCAATATGAAGGCGGATATATGACGCGTGGCGAGGTGGATGAACCCTGCATGGCCAGAATCTATCCGGATTATGAGGCGCTCACCGAGTCGGGCCGCTTCGAACAACTGACGCGCGAGGTCTACGGCCCGCTGCTCGAATGGATGAATGAGCACGTAAACGCCGAATTCCATGCGAACGAAGGAGACGCCGCATGAGCGCCATTTTGCAACCCGAAAGCTTCGACCTGTGGGGCAGCCGGCTGATTGAAGCCAGTGCCGGAACGGGCAAGACCTACACCATCGCCGCGCTGTATCTGCGACTGGTACTGGGTCACGGCGGCAAACACGGCTTTTTGCGCCCGCTGCGCCCCTCAGAAATTCTGGTGATGACCTTCACCCGTGCTGCCACTCGCGAGCTGTCCGATCGTATCCGCGCGCAACTGATATACGCGGCACAGTGCTTCAGAGGCGAGCAAGAGGTCGATGAAAATAATAACTATTTGAATATACTGATAAATTCATACGAAGATGAGACGCTGCGCAAACGGGCGGCATGGGCGCTGTCCACCGCCGCAGAAGGCATGGACGACGCCTCGGTGCACACCATAGACGCCTGGTGTCAGCGCATGCTCAAAGAACACGCCTTCGACAGCGGCAACCTGTTCGACGAGGAACTGGTGGCCGATGAAGAAGCCATGCGAATCGAGGCGATACAGGATTACTGGCGGCTGTCGTGCTACCCACTAGGCGCGGAAGCCCTGTCGCAGGTGCTGAAAATCTGGCGCAATGTAGATGCGCTGATCGCCGATATGCGCGAACTGATCAATCAGGACATCCCGAAAATTGCAGGCGGCGACACCCTGTTGACGGTGCTGACCCGTGCCAGCGCCGAACGCGAACAAATGCTGGTCAGGCTCAAAGCCGGCTGGGATATGAAGGCCGAGACCATGCGGGACTGGCTGAACGATCAGACCTCCGATAAAAAGAACGGCTGGAATGGTCAGAAGCTCGCCCCCAGATATTACAACGTTTGGCTGGACACACTCAAAGCCTGGTCGGCCGGGCAAAATGAAATCCCGGATTTAAAAACCGGCTGGGAGCGCTTCACACCGGAAGGCTTGCTGACGGCGCGCAAAGACGATGCTCCCTCAATAATATTACCCGCTGAATTTGCCGAATTTGCCGAACTGAAAGCGGCGATCGCGCAATTGCCGGATGTGGCCGTCGCGGTACGTTTGCATGCGGCGGCTCGCGTGGCAGAACGACTGGTGGAATTAAAACGCAGAACCGCCAGCTTCGGCTTTTCGGATATGTTGAGCCGTCTCAATGCCGCCTTGCAGGGGCCGAACGGTGAAACATTGAGGCTACGCATCAAGACGCAATATCCGGTGATCCTCATCGATGAATTTCAGGACACCTCGCCGCTGCAATATCAGATTTTCGACCGCATCTACCGGACCGATGCCAACGATAGAGAGAGCGCCATGCTGCTGATCGGCGATCCGAAACAGTCGATCTACGGCTTTCGCGGCGCGGATATCAACAGCTATATGCGTGCCCGCCGTGCAACAGGCGGACGCCACTATGTGCTGGAGACCAATTACCGTTCTACCGAGGCGCTGGTAGGCGTAGTGAATCACTGGTTCAGCCATGCGGAAAATGCACGCAGCGCGGGCGCCTTCATGTACCGCAAGGGCGATGACAACCAGCTGCCGTTCGAGAAGTCCGGCGTAAAGGGACGAGGTGAACGACTGGTCGATGCAAACGGCGCGGTCCCCGCCATGACGCTGGTACACGATCTGACCTTGCGCAACACTTCTGACACCCGCAAGCTGTTCGCCGCGCGCTGCGCAGAGCAGATCGTCAGCTGGCTAAACGACCCGTCCGCAGGATTTAGCGATGGCTCTTTCAAACCGCTGCGTCCCGCCGATATCGCCATTCTGGTGCGCACCGGCAAGGAGGCGACTGCGGTGCGACGCGCACTGGCGAAGCGCGCTGTGGCTTCCGTTTATCTGTCCGACAAGGACTCGGTATTTGACAGCATAGAAGCTCACGATCTGGTGCACTGGCTGCGTGCGGTCGCCAACCCGCAGGAAGTCAGGCTGGTCAGAGCTGCGCTGGCAACGACAACCATAGCTTTGAGTCTGGATGAGTTAGGTGTTTTGGCCTGCGACGATGAAGCGTTCGATGCACGCTGCGAACAACTGCGCCAGCTGCACGGTGTATGGCAGAATCAGGGCGTACTGGCGATGCTGCGCCAGACGCTGCACCAGCTGGGACTAGCCGCCAAGTGGCTCAACACTCATAACGGCGAACGCAAACTGACCAACTACCTGCATCTGGCGGAGTTGCTGCAATCCGCGAGCAGCGCACTGGACGGGGAATTGGCGTTGATCCGCTGGCTGCTGATCGAAATCGCAGAAACAGGCAGTCAGAACGATGAACAGGTGGTGAGGCTGGAGAGCGATGCGGATCTGGTCAAGGTGATCACCATCCACAAGAGTAAGGGACTCGAATATCCAATAGTGTGCCTGCCCTACGCCAGCAGCTTCAGGGAGAAGGATCGCAAACTGACCCGCTTCGTCAACAATGCTGATGAGACGGGGGAACGCCGACTGCGTTTGCAGTTTACCGATGAGGAACTGGCAGAGGCCGACCGCGACCGGCTGAAGGAGGATTTGCGGCTTTTGTATGTTGCCTTGACGCGCGCGCGCCACAGTCTGTGGGTCGGCTTTTCCACCAATAAAGTCGGCAGGGGCGAAAAATGCGTCTCGCATAAGAGCGCAGCCGGCTATATTCTGGGCGGAACCGAGGCGATTAGCGCCGCCGACTGGCTACAACCTTTGCAACACTTTGCAGCGAATTGTCCGGATATCGTGTTGCAGGCAGCCGAATCCGAGACCGCGTGCACGACCCTTAACGCCGCCGCATCGGATATCCCGTTGCAAAACATCCTCGACTACCGGGCGAATTTTGAACGCAACTGGGGGATCTCCAGTTTTTCCCGCCTGACGCGAGATTTAAAAACTGATTCAGTCTCTCCCTTGCAAATAGCACGCCCCGCCGATGACGAACCGGATGACCGGATAGTCCCCTCCCGCCACAAATCGCTGGGCTGGCATGGCTATGCACGCGGCATGGCGGCAGGTAATTTCTTACACGAACAACTGGAATGGCTGGCCGCAGAAAACTTTGCATTGCCCGGCAACGAACAATTATCTGCCCGGTTGCGACGACGCTGCGAAAATGCCGGGCGCGGCGAACACGCCGATACGCTGATCGACTGGCTGAACGCAGTAGTTCAAACACGCATGCCGGGCCCCGATATTTCGCTGATGCAACTGACCCGCATACTGCCTGAAATGGAATTCTGGTTACCCGCCGAAAACATAGCTGCGGGACATATCGACCGACTGTGCAGGACGCATCTGTTGCCCGGCGTCGAACGCCCTCTTCTGGCCGAACGAGAGCTGCACGGCATGCTGATGGGCTTTATCGATCTGGTGTTTGAACATCAGGGCAAATACTGGATACTCGATTACAAATCCAATCATCTGGGCGATGACGATACCGCCTACAACGAAGACGCGCTGGCATCCGCCATGGCCAAACACCGTTACGACGTGCAGGCGGCCATCTATATGCTGGCCTTGCACCGGCTATTGCAAGTCAGACTGGGCCGCGACTACGATCCCGAGCAACACTTAGGGGGCGCTGTCTATCTGTTCCTGCGCGGCGTGAACGGGCCGCAAAACGGCGTCTGCCTGCTCCCCGCCACAGCCCCATTACTGGCCGCACTAGCATAATGGGGTCAGGCCTTTACTTTATAGTTTTTGTAGAAAATATAATAATGCAATGATTATTAAGATAAATATATAGAAATGGCTAAAGTAAAACTAGAAAGTAAAGGCCTGACCCCAATCATGCTAGCTATGGCGACGCTGCATGCGTGGGCCGAACAAGGCTGGCTGCGACGTCTGGACAGCGCGATGGCTGACTTTATGCGCGAGCTAGATCCAAAGGCCACGCCAGCACTGTTAGTCTGCACCGCCTTGCTGGCGCAGATGGAGGGACGCGGCCATACCTGCTTGCCACTCAAATTAATAAATCAATCGAATCATATACTTGCATGGCCTATTGAAAATCAGGATGAACTGGAGGCGCTGTGGACTACGCTGCCCGATAACTTACCCGACTGGTTGAGCGCGTTGCGTGCCAGCCCGCTGGTTCGTCAAATTTCGCCGCCATTTTCAAATTCAAGTTCGCAAGCCGATACCGGTCAACCGCTGGTGTTGAGCGGCAGCGAGGAAGAGCCTTTGCTGTATCTGCGCCGCTACTATCTGCACGAGGCGCAGGTCGCAGACGACATACTGCAACGCACGCAGGCGGCACACCCGGTCGATGAAGCGCAGGCAAAACTCTGGCTCGATCGCCTGTTCAATACGGAGGTATCAGGCGAAGTCGACTGGCAAAAACTCGCCTGTGCGGTCGCCTTACGCGCCAGCCTGACCGTCATCACCGGCGGTCCCGGCACCGGCAAGACCTATACCGCAGCGCGATTGCTGGCCCTGCTGTTCGCCATCGACCAGAATCCTGAACGACTGCGCGTAGCGCTTGCCGCCCCGACCGGAAAAGCCGCCGCCCGCTTGCGTCAGTCTATCGACAGCTCCTTGCAGGAACTGGATTTAAGACTGGGTGCCGAGCTCAATCTGGACAGTTTTACCCGGCGCATGGGCGCAGCCAGAACACTGCACTCTCTGCTGGGCGCACGGCCCGATACACGGATGATGCGCTTCAATGCCAGCCATCCGCTCGATATCGACATTCTGATCGTGGATGAAGCCTCCATGATCCATCTGGAAATGATGTCGGCGCTGTTGCAGGCGATGCCAGCCGGTGCGAAAGTGATCCTGCTGGGCGACAAAGACCAGTTGGCCTCAGTGGAAGCCGGTGCGGTGCTGGGCGATCTTTGCCGTGGCGCATCTTTTGGAAATTATAATTTAGAAACAAAGCGTTACATAAATTCATTAACCAACATTATCTTGCCCGCCGAATTCATCACTGCCGGTTTAGCCGCAACACCGCTCGCCCAGCAAACCGTCATGCTGCGCAAGAGCCGCCGCTTTGGCGGTCTGATCGGTCAGTTGGCGCAGGCGGTCAACAACGGAAACGGCGTTGTGGCATTGAGACTGATCTACGGCGACACGAGTGGGGTTTTGCATGCCACTTCCCACGCTACAGTGAACACGGTGCTGAATCTGGCTGTGCATGGGCGGGCCGGTACCACAGCCTGTTATGCGGACTATTTGCGACTGATGAACATCAAGCCCGCCGATCAGCATGACGACTGGGTGAAAAGCGTGCTGCTAGCCTTCGATCGCTTCCGCATTTTGTGCGCGGTACACGAAGGCGACTGGGGAACACAAAACTTAAATACATCAGTACAGCAGGCATTGGCCGCAGCGGGTCTGTTAAAACCCAAAGGCGAATGGTTTAGCGGTCGCCCGGTGATGGTCACACGCAACGACGCAGAACTAGGCGTATTCAACGGCGATGTGGGCGTGACGCTGCCGGGACAACTGGGCGCATTGCGCGTCTACTTTCTGGACGGGGACAAACTGCGCTCGGTGGGGGTGAGTCGCTTAGCGCATGTGGAAACCGCCTTTGCCATGACCGTGCACAAGTGTCAGGGATCAGAATTTTTCCACACCGCACTAGTGCTGCCGCCGGGCGGTGCCAGACTGTTGACCCGCGAACTGGTCTACACCGGCATCACCCGCGCCCGCGAGCATTTCACGCTGATCGAGGGGCAGTCCGGTTTGCTGCAACAGGCGATAGGACAGCAATCCGAACGCGCCAGCGGACTGGAACGGCGGCTGTGTGAATAAAAGCGCCGTTCAATCCGCCGATGTGGCAGATTTTCACAGAGACACAGAGCACATCGCTACCCAAACGGAGAATTCCCCCCTTTAAGAAACATTGCGAAAAATGACTAAGGTTGCAAGCTCACGCGGGTAATCACCCATTCATCCGGTGCACGTTCGACAATTTCGAAGCTGATTTTACTACCCGGCTTAACAGCAGCAACCAAGCTGACGTTGGCCAGGGCAAAATCCATAGTCATGCCTGGCCAGTTAAGCGAGGCAACCGGACCATGCGTAATGTTCACGGTGCCATCGGCATTTAACGCATTGAACACACCCGTTGCCTGATGTCCGACTACACTCGCCGCGCTCTGATGTGCTGTGTGCTTATCGTGTGCGTCGGGCTGCACTTTGGCCGGCTGCACTGTAACAGGCTGTGCTGAGGGTGTTGAGGCGGATTTCATACCTGCCAAAGCCGCCTTCAAATTGCTCTCTGCATCAATTAAAAAGTTGGCTGACGTCACCACCTGCTCGCCTTCTGCCAAGCCTGCCAGCACTTCGAGATATTCATCGTTGCGCGCACCCGGTTTAATCACTCGAGGTTCAAATCTCCCCTCAGCCAGTCTCACCAGCACCACCTGACTCGTGCCACTATCTATCACCGCCGTTACCGGCACGGTGAGCACCGCGCTACCCTGCACAGTGTTTAGCAAGACGCTGGCGAACATCGCCGGCTTGAGCAAGCCCTGCGGATTGTTCAGCTCAACTCGCACTTGAACGGTGCGTGTCGCTGCATTCAAAATCGGGTAAACAAAATCAACCCGGCCTGTGAAGGTGCGCTCCGGATAAGCTTCACTGCTCACTTCGACGGACATACCCGGCGACACCAGTGCGATGTCCTGTACAGCCACCTCAGCAACCACCCACAGCGTAGATAAGTCGGCAATCAGGTACAGCGCCTCACCGGCCTCGAAACGCATGCCCTGCACGGCCTTTTTTTCCACTACGATACCGGACACGGGTGCACTCAACGTCTGGTTGCGTCTGTCGCTAACCGTCACATCCCAATTTTTCAAGCGCGTCAGACTGGCTTCGGCCAGTTGCTTCACCCCGGCTCTGGCTTCAGCACCAGCGTACTCCAAAGCAGTTTCTCCCTGTTTGGCAAGAGCATATTCCCGCTGCGTCGAGAGCAGTTCCGGGCTATATACATCAAACAGAGGCTCCCCGCGACGCACCGTCTGTCCGGTACTATTGACATACAATTTTTCCACCCAGCCTGCAAATTTAGGAGCGATGGTATATATGCGTCGCTCATCGAGTTCGATACGCCCGGCAACACGCAGCGTTCTGGTCAAAACACGTCGTTGTGCGGCCTCACTCGTCACACCCAGCTTCTGTACCTGTTCGAAACTCAAGGCAACCACCCGGCTGTCTTCATCATCACCCTGATACACCGGCACATAATCCATTCCCATACTGTCCTTCTTGGGTATAGGCGAAGTGTCCGGCAAACCCATCGGATTGCGGTAATAAAGCAACTTACGAGCGACAGGGCCGTTCGCCTGAACTCCCGTCCCCTGTTCCCGCTGTCCGCCCAGCCAGTAGCCAGCACCACCCGCAAGCAACGCGGCGAATAGCATTGATATATTGATTATTTTCATTATTTATCTCCGATCAGACGTTCAATATCAGCCAGTCGCAATTGCGCTTCGTATTCCGCCTTGAGACGTTGTTGTCGCACCCTGAGTATTTGTCGTTGCGCATCGAGCAAGCTCGAAAAATCTATTCCACCATTCTGATAAGCTGATAATGCCGACTGAAAATTTAGCTCGGCCTGCGGCAGTAAACGCGTTACGATCAGATTTTCGTTACGCCTCGCCGTCTCGAATCCCGCGACGTTTTCAGACATCTCATTGAGCATCTGATCGAGCTGCGCTTGTGCTCGCGCCGATGCAGCCGCCAGTTTAGCGTCCGCCTCACGCTCCTGAGCGCGACGCGCCCCTTGCTGCAAGGGAATATTGAGTTCAACCATCAGATCCCAACTCTTGACGCTGCTTCCTCTCTGGTTAGGTGCCACCCCCAGGGTAAATCCGGGATAACGGTTGTTATAGGTTAAATCGCGACTCATCTTCGCTTCTTCATTAGCCGCATCCGCGATCTGCAACTGCGGATTAGCTGCGCGCAATCTGGTTGTCAGCGCCGTATAGTCCAGATGCTCAGGCAGCGTCAAAGGCTGGCGAGGTTCAGCCAGTTCAGCCATCGCCGGACGTGACAGCAAGGCATTGATTCGTCCGTAGGCGTGATGCTTCTCGTTCTCAAATTCAAGCAGTTCAGACTGTAAGGCTGAGTTTTCAAGCTGTACGCGTATCACTTCCTGCTGGCTTGCAATGCCATTGGCATAACGGGTTTGCGCGACTTTTTCCAGATAACGCAACAATTCCAATGTGTCCAGCGCCAGTTTTTCACTGCCGGACTGGTAATAATACCGCGCATAGGCAAATTTGATTTTTCCGGCCAGCTCGGCCCAGGTCGCTGCTGACATTCCCTCAGCCTGTAAGGCTTGCGCCCTGGCCTGATCGCGCTGTAAATCGCGTCTGCCATACCAAGGCACTGTTTGCATCAATAAATAGCGCGTGCTTCCGACACCGGAGGGGGAAATACTGGCAGGCTTATTGCTCCCCTCATTGGTGACATCCATCAGTTCGGTGCGCAGCACCGGATCAGGCAGTGCGCCTGCAGCTTGGGCGCGTTGGGATGCGGCCTCTGCATCGTATCGTGCGGCAGCCAATTGCGGATTGTGCTCACGGGCGTAATCGAGCAAGCCGGTGATATCGCTGCCCAGCGGGGCTGCCGCAAGCGGCGCTGCAACGAACAGCGTCAGCCAAATAAAATATCTGGAAAACTTCATGTGACAACTCCTCAAACGTGAAAATCAGGTGTTCAATTAAACACCAGACAAGACGGGATGAAGAATAGCGACACCCCGCTTCAGGCGAGCGATAATGGGGGCTGCAGCAGAGGTGTGGAAGTGATAGAGCGAAACGAACACAGATACGGCGTGAGTAAAACCGCGTATTTCGACAGATCGGGTGCGCTGAGTTTCGGCATGGAAAAATAAGCGCTGTACGCCAGATGGCAAAATCCGCAATCGTTACAGTCAGTCTCAGGGAAATCAGCCTGGGAATCGTGCATCTGCTGGCCGTGTTCGTGTGTCATTTGCTGCATTATCTGACACTCGGACAACTGCATGTCCAAGCTTACCGCCTGCGCATTGCCGGTAAATACCGGCAACCAGACGATAAGCAGCACTGCGATAATTTTCCTGACGAGAGCACACATGAGGGAAGCTTGGCGAAAATCACCCCGCGTGTCAATCATTAATCATAAGATCAAGTTAATCACTTTGTCCGCCCTCGCCCGGCACAAGCTTGCCCGCGCTGGCCGGACAGTTGAAATTTATTTAAAATTCAATTATTTATGCAATTATTTTGCACGCAGAGTCGGTCGGTCTGTTGAGCCATCCACCTGCAGCGTCGCGGTTCCCAACCCTGAGCGCATCGTCAGATCGGCAGAAATGGTGCCCGTCAATTGCTGTTTGTTGACCGCTAAAACGCCTGTTGCATTCATCACGCTGGTGTTTATTTTCAATGGCCGGAACAGATAGGCTTCGCCGCTGTAGCTAAATTCACCTCTCATATCATCGAAGTGAGTCCGACCGCCGGGTAAGTTTTCCCGACTGCGCAACCTTGCAGTTTCAACCACATCGACACCGCTGATGACGCCCTTTTTAACATTGAAAGCGCCATTCAATACCGCCGTATCTGCCAACTTTGACAGGCTGGCCGCCCGCATACTGAACTGCGCGCTACCGTCCAAATCACCGCTCAATAATTTATTGATATTCTGCATCGGGATCACACTGGCTACCAGCGACCCCTGCGCCAGCCAGCCTGCCTGCCAGTTAATGCGTGCATCGCCTGTCAACACCCCGCCCATCAGTCGGCCATCCAGACTGGAAATACGCAACTCTTCGCCGGTCAGTTCTCCGGTCGCTTTCAAATCATCAAATAACAGATTCGGCAAAGTCGGCAATGCCCCGTCTCGTAAAGAGAAAGCCAGCTGCATCTTCTGATCGGGTGTGGCACGAATTTCCAGCGTCAGTTTATTGGTATTCAGATTAGCCTGAGTAAATTTCCCCGACTGATCAAAGCTTACCGTACCTGATACATCGACCAGCTGAATTCCGTCAGCGTCGAGTTTACCCTGAGTCAGAACCACGCCGCCCACCGGATAGCGTTGATCAGCCGCAAGTTGCTGCAACCAGTGTGCCGCCTGTGTTAATGCGGAGCCTGAAACCTGCAAACCGTCCAGATCCAGACGCTTAATCGATTTCAACTGCCCGGTCAGTGCCGAAAAATCATAATTCACTTGCACCTGACGCAACTGAACCTGCTTCTCTGCGCCTATAGTGAGTTCCTTTAGCAATAACTGTGGCGTAGGCAAAAGGCGCCCGCTCACCCGACCGATATGCACAGGTTGTTGCAGCTTGACGGTCAACCATTGCTCAATCCGTGTTGCATAACCTTTTGTCGGCAGAAGATAAGGCACGATAAATAACGCTGCCAGCAGTAGCACAAATAGACCGGCAGTGATTTTTGCCCACGGCAGCGGCTTCGCGGGCGGAGCCACTTCCCTGCTCTCTGCGGCCTTGAATTTTTTAAACTTTCCGGACAATTCAGACGCCGCAGTTTGTAACTTAGGCGGTTCGGATTCGGCTTGAATTGTCGGTATCTCTTCCGCCTCCAATTTCGGTGCAGAACCGGCAGCAGGCTGAACAACCGTTTCGCTGCTACACTCAACCAGCTTTTCAAGTGGCTTTTCGAGCGGCTTCTCGCTTGGTATTTCAATCAGTTTCTCGACCGGCGCTACAGGCGGTTTCTCGACGGGCTGCTCGATCGATTTTTCGACCGGCTTTACTGGCGGCTTCTCAACCGAATTCTCAACGGGCGGTAGGTCAGATTGAGTAAAGGCCACTACATCCCTGAACAGCAGTTCAGCAACATCGGTGCTCTGACGTGTTACAGGTTGTGCAAACTCCTGCTCCTTGGGCAAAAACTGAGCCACATCAAATGTATCGAAATTAAAGGCGGGTAATTTACTGGTCGCCGATGCAAGCATGTTGACAGGCTCGTCTTCATGCGTGGCCATTTCTTCCGAAAACTCATCATCGGTATATTCGGCATCGAGCAACTCATAAACCTGAAACTCACGACCATGCTTATCCTGTTGCGAACCCCGATAGCGAAATAATTCGTCGTATTCATCGCTCAGGCTGGAAACAAAGTCATAGTATGCGCGTGAAACATAGACCTGATCGTTGCTGGCAAAACTCATCACCCGTTGCGCGCTATTGATACCATCGCCCAGCATATTGATTTGTCCGTTCATATCCTTGACCAGACTGATAGGCCCCAGATGAATACCGGTACGCACCCTCAAGTCGGGATAGTCGTAGTGTTTGTTTGCCATCAAACCATTGCGAAAGTGCATTGCTGTTTCCAGCGCATCGGTCGGGTGATGCAAAAAGCCAATGGCCACACCATCGCCCGCGTCCAGAATAACCCTTTCGTTCGCGCCATGCGGATCAAGACTATGCCCTAACAGTTGATTGAGCTGCTCTTTTAATTCGATCTGCTTGACGTTGCTTTGAGTCGAATAGCTGACAATGTCAAAGAAAGCCACGGTGGCGATCGTGGTTCTTTTTTCGGCGATAGGCGCACTTTGGGGTTTGGCATCAACGATCAGATGAGACTCAGCGGGGACGTCCGCTGACTCTTCAACCTCAGCTTCCTGTTGCTTGGCCAGTTCATCCAACGCTGAAAAGACATCTTCTTCCATCGCAGCGTGTCTTGCATTGAGTCGCACCACGGCCGCCAGGCGATCGGCATTTTTCTGAACTTCCGCTTCGCCACGCTGCATGGCCTGCGCGACATTCCCTTTGTTTTTCGCTGCGGCCTGCTCTGCCCTGAGCATCTTAGCCTCTTCCTTGACACGTCGCGCCGCTTCTTCACTCGCGCGCAGATCCGCAGCCTGTCTGGCCTGCGCTGCCGCTTCGCGCACATTGATGGCCGCTTGTTCAATTTTAAGACGCCCTGACTCGGCGGCTTGTCTGGCGAAATCCGCTTCTGCGCGGGCACGGGTTTGCGCCTCGTTTTTTACTCGCTCAGTCTCCTGTTCCGCCTTTAACAGCGCGGCTTGAGCCGCTTCACGCGCGGCGCGTTCTTCTTCCTGCTGCGCTTTCAATTGCGCCACTTCAGCTTCCAGTTTAGCCCGATTTGCCGCCACCGCGAGCGCTACCGCTTCCGCCTTAATCTTGGCGGCCTCCTGCTCGGTTTGAACACGAGCGGCCTCCGCTTGTCTGGCAACACGTTCAATTTCTTCGCGTGCCAGTCGCTCTGCATCGGCGCGCTGTCCGGCCTGCTCCGCCTCCAGACGAGCTTGTGACGCCTCCTGCTCTGCTTTAATCCGCGCCGCTTTAACTTCCTCAGCCAGACGTTCCGCCTGCTGTTGTGCTTTCAATTCGGCCTCATCCGCCGCCATTTTCGCCTGTTTTTCAGCAGCGGCACGTGCCAGCGCCTCCGTTTCGGCTTGCTCTTTGAGGCGAGCTACCTGCGCTTCCAGCTCAGCCTTTTCTTCCTCAGCCACACGAGCATGTTCTTCAGCTTCTGCTTTAAGACGGGCGGCCTGCTGTTCGGCCTTCATTCTTTCCTGCGCAAAAGCCTCGCTTGCCTGCAGAGCGGCGGCCTCGCGTGCGGCCGCTTCGATTTCAGCCCTGGCGGCAATCTGTTCAGACTTGATGCGTGCGGCCAACGCCTGCTCCTGCGCCAACTGCTCGGCAGCGACTTGCGACTGCAATTTGGCCTGTTCATCGGCCAGTCTGGCTTGTTCTTCAGCCTGCGCACGCGCATGCGCTTCAGCCTCTGCCTGCGCTTTTAAATGAGCAACCTCTGCCTCCAGACGTGCTTTCTCTGCGGCAGCGGCCTGCTCGGCCTGAAGCCGAACCGCTTCCGACTGTTCTCGCGCCAGTCGCTCTGCGACTTCTTGAGCCTGCAATCTGGCCGCTTCCACGCCCCGCTTAGCCTGCTCTTCAGCCAATGCGCGCGCCTGAGCTTCGGCTTCGGCTTGCGCCTTTAAATTAACGACTTCAGCTTCCAGTCGGGCTTTCTCTTCTGCTGCTGCACGCACCTGGGCGGCATGTTGCTCGTCACTCAGACGTATCGCTTCCAGCGCTTCGCTGGCACGACGTTCAGCTTCTGCACTGGCACGCGCTTCCGCGCGCGCTTGAATCGCTTCCTGCTCTGCCTTTACCCTTGCAATCTCTGCGTCCTGTTGCGCCTGTGCTCTGACTGCTGCGGCGTCCAAACGGGCTTGTTCCTCTGCGATTTCACGTGCTCGCGCCACAGCCTCCGCCTCTGCCCGCAATTGCGAGACCTCCGCCTCCAGCCTGGCCTTTTCCTGAGCTACAACGCTGGCCCTGGCTTCCGCCTCGGCATGTTGACGCGCCTTAATCTTGGCCGCCTCCACTGCCGCACTGGCACGACGTTCGGCCAGTTCACGCGCCGCCGCTTCCGCATCGGCGCGTGCCGCCTCCTGTTCAGCCTTGACACGCGCCAACTGCGCACGCCCTATCTGTGCCTGTTCACGCGCCAGTCGTTCAGCCGCTGCATTTTCTGCAGTTGTACTGGCGAGCGCCTTGAGCCTCGCCTCCTCTTCAGCCAGCATGGCGGGCGTAGGCGCACGATAAGCTGCCGTAAAATCAAGCTCGTCGATCTCTTCATCCTGCTTTTTAGAGGAGGACAACTCCACGTTCTGCTTGGCGGCGATGACCGGCGTGGCACTGTTGCGAATAAATCCGCCGTTAGCCAACTCGATAAACATATCTTCCAGCACGCCACGCAAGCTGGGTGAGGAGCGTTTACTGATTTCACCCACGGTAGAAACACCGTCCACCATCATCAGCGCACGTTTAATTTCCTTGGATAAATGCGCCGTCTTACTGCGCACTTCATCCTCTCCACTACCTGTCCTGACAAAAATAATTTTTTCGTTCATGTCTTAATATTAACTGATAGCTAGCTCATCTTTGTTTCGGGGACTGCCACGATCCTGAAAATGCCGTTGTCTGCAGATTATATGGATTTACGCCGATTAAACAAACAGATGTCTACCAAGGCTGATCCACCGTTTAAGTGATGTGCAGCTTCTTGATAACTTGTCGTTGTACTAATCTGCGCAATCTGCGGATAGAACTGTCATTTTTAGGACGATGCAGGCACGACATCATACTATTTTCAGAGGCTGTGCGATGTAAAGACATGGAAAATAGCCAAAATAGGTCATATCAGGAAAAAAGCAACGACGATTGCATTCGGCAAGAGAAATTTAAAGAATAGATCTGTTTTTATTCGCCGCAGGTGGCTTCAACAAGGCATCCAGCTGTACACCACCCCCCACCAGATCGGCCAGCGTAGCATTTCGCAACACGGCAAAGAAGGCCTCACGCGCCGCCTCAAGTACGCCGCTCAATCTGCACGCACCCGAAATGAGGCAGTGATTATCCCCACTGCCAAAGCATTCGACCAGATTGAAATGATCTTCGGTAACACGCAACACCTCTTCGACGCTGATTAAGGCAGGAGGCCGGGCCAGACGCACGCCCCCGTTGCGTCCGCGCAAGCTCTCTATCAAACCGGATTTAGTCAGCTGATGGGAAATTTTTACCAGGTGATTTTTAGAGATGGAGAAACGATCACTTGCCTCCTGTATGGTGACCGGCTCGCCATAGCGCAGAGCCAGATACATCATCAGTCGCAAACCGAGATCGGAATATTGGGTCAGCTTCATCTATTTCCCCTCCGTCTGGGACGCCATGACCCGGATGCGATGCCATGCCCCCTGTTTGAGTATCACTTCATATTTTTGCCAATTGTTAAAATCGAGCCGCGTCACCGTTTTTTCTATGCCTGAACCGTAGCCCGCGACGATTACATAGCTTACCTCATCGTCCGAGACCATATTTACCCTGCGCACGGATACATCCTCGCCCGTTTCGCCGTTGCTGTAATACAGTCCTGCGATAATCCCTTCGGGTAAATAGGACAACTGCCACGCATGTTTTATCGCAAGGCGGTAAATCTTGTCCAGATCTTCGATATTGGCATCCAGATAGGAACCGATTTCTGTGAGCGCATAGTTGAAGTCCGCGTGCGTCAACCTGTTATAGACACCGGCATCGACTGCCACGGACGGCGTTAAACCGGCAGGATAACGGCGCCAGGGAAACGCGTAATTGACAGCAACCGCAACCAGCAGTATCACTACCGCGTTGAGCAAAACGGGCGTGAGCACATACTGATAACCCAAGGCATGAATCTCCTGGCTGCCTATCACTGCGGTCAGTGCAGTCGCACCGCCGGGAGGGTGTATACAGCGCAAATAATGCATCGCACCGATCGCAAACGCAACAGCTAATGGTGCGGCAATCAGAAGTTCGGAGACCGCTTGCGCGCAAGCGACACCGATCAGCGCCGACACCGCATGACCGCCGAGCAGCGGCCAGGGTTGCGACAGCGCGCCGCGCGGCACTGCAAACAGCAACACAGCTGAGGCCCCCATTGAAGCGACCAGCATACTTGCGTCTTGAGCGCAGAGGTAAGCACGGCTGACCCAGATGATCAAGAGAATACCGACAAATCCTCCGAATACAGAAATCCACTTTTCGGTGTGACTTGTCGTATCTTTCCCTACCCCCATGAGGAGAAGGAATTTTTTACCTACACTCATGCCACAAAGCAGCGTTCAGTCATGACAGGCGTTTAAAATTGATCGCAATCTTGCCCGCTTCACGACTGACATAATTGATTGCGATGCCTTCGCCGTAACGCTGGGTTAATTGAGCCAGCAAAGGCAATGGATCGTGGTCATTGACAAAACTCATGGTTTCACCCGGATTTAACGCATCCAGCGCACCGAAAATGGCCGCATGGCGAAAGCGCTTTGCCACGCCGCGTGCATCAAAGGGGTAACACAAGTCAAATGAAATGGTATTCGCGCAGTTATGTGACATTGAGAGCCTTAGTTTGAGTGGAAATGAGTCGATCTGAACGGCTTTATCGGCACGCACAATTAACATGTGCAAATGATACATGTTTTATTGTATAGTGCGCAAAGTTTCTGTTTTCACACTCAATCAGGATCTCAAATGAACACCTTGACCGAATTCATGAGCACCGATCACAAAGCCTGCGATGTGGCCTTTGCACTTGCCGAAGAGGCTGCGCTAATCAAAGACTGGAACAGCGCCAATCATGCTTTCAACACCTTACGCCGCGAAATTGCACGCCATTTCAGCATAGAAGAAACCGTCTTATTCCCGGCCCTGCAGGATGCGGGCGGCCCTGCAGGACCCGTGAATGTGATGCTGATGGAACACGCCCAGATGAACGATCTGCTCGAACAGATGGCCGCCGCGCTCCAGATCAAAGATGAACGTGACTATGCGGGCATAGCGGAAACGCTGCTGATTGTCATGCAGCAGCACAACCTCAAGGAGGAACAAATACTCTACCCCATCGCGGATAAGCTGCTGGCATCGCAGCGGGCGTCTTTGTTGAGCCGGATGAAGTGCGTTTAACAAACGCGAGTTTCACTATGACCGAACTGGATGTACGCGGACTACCGCCCCCCGAACCCTTCGAACAAATCATGCAGGTGCTAGAGACGCTGCCCTCAGCCGGCACGTTGCGCGTGCTGATACACCGCGAACCCTATCCGCTCTACGAAGTGCTGTACGAAACTGGCTATCATTGCCTGACCACGGCGCTGCCGGATGGGAATTTTTCCCTTCTGATTCGCCACGTATCATGAGCATCGCACAGCTCAGCACGGAACAGGCGCCGCCCATCTCGATTCCACTGCGTTTTTTTGCCGCTGCCCCGCTGTTTCTGCTGCTCGCCGCCCTCAGTCTGGCGACAGGCACGGGCGATCCGTTTACCGACACGCGCAGTCCCGCCCTGCTCGCTGCGACCCATTGCATCACCCTCGGCTTCCTGACTCTGGTGATGATGGGCGCTATCGAGCAAATCCTGCCGGTCGTCATCGGCAGCCCCATGCCGACTCACACCGTCAGGTACACATTGCTGCCCATGCTCGCCGGCACACTTGCTTTATCGGCAGGATTCTTGCTGAGCAATCCTGCACTGTTCAACGCTGCCTGGCTGCTGCTAGGTTTTGCCGGACTGGTATTTATCGGCGCCTGTCTGTTTTCGCTGGCGCGCGCCGGCGCAAAAAATCCCACCAAAATCGCACTATTACTGTCTGTTATTTCCTTCGCTGCAACCCTCGCACTGGGCGCGCTACTGGCACGCGGCTATGCCGCCGGACTGCCACTCGATTACCCGAAACTGGCCGCCTCACATATCAGTCTGGGACTGGGCGGCTGGGTGATGATACTGATCGCCGGGGTATCCTATCAGGTCGTGCCGATGTTCCAGCTGACACCGAATTACCCGCGATGGGTGACGACCGGCTTAACGCCTGTCCTGTTTTTCTCCCTGCTGGCGAATATCGCAACACACTGGCTAGACGCACCAACGCTGGCTACCATGAGCACCGGCGTATTCTGCGCAGCGGTGCTCTGCTTTGCGCTGATCACCTTAAGATTGCAAACCCAGCGCCGCAGGCGCGTGGCCGATGCCACACTAAGCTTCTTTCGTTCCGCCATGCTCTCGTTGCTTTGCGCCGCCTTATTGACTCTGGCGGCAATCTATACGCCATTAAAGGATTATTTCCACATACTTGCCGTGGTGATTTTCGTACTGGGTTTTGCGCTGGCGGTGATTTTTGGCATGCTGTACAAGATCGTGCCATTTTTAGTCTGGTTTCATCTCTTTCGCGGCGGTGGCAAGAAAGGAGTGCCCAACATAAAGGAAATCATCCCGGAAGTCTGGCTGTGGCGCCATCTGTGGCTGCATCGCTGCACGGTGCTGGCCGCTTTGCTGGCTTCTGTCTGGCCCCCTGCCCTTTGGCTAATCATCGCAGGGCTGGCGCTGCAAGGCGTATTACTAGGATACGCACTACATACCGGCATCAGCGTTTACCGGCGAACGCTCCGCCGTCTGGCAACATGAACCTGCTGATCATCAAAAATCTGCACCTCACTTGCGCGGCAACAAGCTATGTTCTGTTCGTACTGCGCGGTCTGTGGAGCCTGAATGAATCGCCTATCATGCAGCAGCGCTGGATTAAAATCGTGCCTCACCTCATCGACACCCTGCTGCTCGGCACCGCGATCCTCTTAGCTTACGGCATAGGCCAAGATCCGATACACGATGCCTGGCTAACCGCCAAAGCTAGCGCCCTGCTGCTGTATATCGCACTGGGCTCCGTCGCGCTCAAATACGGCAAAAACAAAAGCCAGCGGCGCTATGCCTGGCTGGCCACACAACTGGTGTTTACCTTTATCGTGCTCGTTGCCCTCAATCACCCAAGAGCAATTATAAGCTATTGATTTTATTTATAAGATTTCTGCACAACAGATCAATCTGTTTCCTCAACTTTGATCAGCACTTCGCGCTGTTCATCCGCACGCGAACGACTGCGTGACGAGATCGTCGAGCTGTCGGATTGACTCTGCTGTCCTGTGCCGCCCACAGACATCCACTCGCCCAATCGACCCGATAGCATCGTCGAGGCATTTTGTATTCTGGTCGCAGGATAGCTACTGGCATTCTGATTCGTGCTCAGCGTGTCGTTCTTTGCCGTGATCTCCAGCGTCACCCGTTCACCCTGCACGCGCGGCAACACATAAAAACCACTTTCTACGTTCTGATAGCGGGTGGTGACCTGCGTTCCCCATGCCGTCTGCACCGTTTGCTGGATCGGCACCGACTGTCCGCTGCGAACCAATGCGCGACTCCCCTCCAACACTCTGATTTGCTGAGATTTCCGGTCATCTTCCAGGGTGCGTGTGCTGACTATTCTGGCACTGACGTTATCAGCGTTACCAATCCGCACATGCCGTCCCAGGCGGCCAGACACATCGGTCAAACGAGCCACCGTATCGCTATCGACATTTTGCATTACGGTGATTTTTAAACTGCGCGGAACGGTATCAATACCCTCCAGCAAACGGCGTATCTGCTCAATATTGCGCGGTGAAGCACGCAGTATTAGCTGATAATTCATGCCGCTTATCATCTCATCATGACCTAACAGCGGGCGGATAATCGGCAGCAACTCCTCGGCACTGCGATGCTTGAGATTGATGATCTCCAGTTCATTGGCACAGGCACTGCCCAGCAAAAAGAGCGCACTGCACCATGCAACCAATATTTTTTTGTTCATATGAAAAAATTCCTTTGCATGTGACGCCACTTTACCGTAAATTTGCACACATGAAATCACCTATCGGTTTAGCGCTTGTTTTTCTGTTGAGTGCGTGTGGTACCACCCGCCAGGATACGGTTGCATCCATGCCTGCCATACAGGTCAACGAAGAAGCGCAGATGAACAATCTGGCCATTTATGCGATGAGCCTGTCAGAAACTCCTTACCTGTACGGAGGTAAGTCGCGCGCCAACGGCTTTGATTGTAGTGGTTTTGTCCAATATGTATTCGAAAATTCAGTCGGTTTACAACTGCCGCGTACCAGTGCCGAAATGAGCCGTGTCGGTACACCGCTCAATACCGATCAGTTGCGTCCAGGCGATCTGGTATTTTTCAACACCACCCGCAACCCCAATTCGCATGTAGGCATCTTCATCGGTGAAAATCGCTTCGTCCATTCACCCAAGACAGGTAAAGCGATTACGATTACCAGTCTGAATGAAAAGTACTGGAGCGCCCGCTTCAACGGCGCGCGCCGTATCGCCGCAAACAAATAACTAGTTTTAAATCAATAAGTTAGTGTTTTTTAACGCGATGCGCGAGCTTTAATGCCTGGGCTAACTGAAAAACGCTCATCGCGTAATAATCGCTGTTGTTGTAACGGGTGATAACTTCGAAATTATTGAATCCAAACCAGAATTCTTTTTCATCGTCCATCGTGTAATCGAGCAGGCGGGCGGTTTCCTCCCGCTTGCGGGTTAACGCCGAAACGACCCCGACGTCGGCCCAATCTTTTAAGGTGCGCGGCATCTTGCTCTGACCGGGGCAGCTGTCTTGACTCACTTCTGCACGCACAGCAATCAGCCCGCCTTTAATCCAGCCGTAACCTTTGAGGTAATGACCGACGCTGCCGATCGCGTCCTCCGGTTCGCCCAGCAAATCGCTCTGGTGATTGCCGTTAAAATCAACCGCATAGTTGCGATAGCTGCTGGGCATAAACTGCGGAATTCCCATCGCACCGGCATACGAGCCCTGTACAGCCAACAAATCCCACTGTTGTTCACGCGCCAACAACAGGTAGTTCTCCAGCTCCTGACGGAAAAAAACCTCGCGACGCGGGTAGTCAAACGCCAGCGTCGTCAAGGCGTCCACGACGCGATAATGCCCGGCATTCTTCCCGTAGAGGGTTTCCACACCGATCAGTGCCACGACAATTTCCTGCGGCACACCGTATTGTTTCTCGGCGCGCGCCAGGGTACGCTGATACTTCTTCCAGAACGCCAGCCCCGGCTTAATCCTAGCCTGATTGACGAAGGCGGCGCGGTATTCCGGCCAGGGCTTAATGGTTGAGGGGCGAGAGATCGCCGCAATGATGTCGGGCTTATGGACGGTCTTCTCAAATAGGCTGACCAGTTCACCGCGCTCGAAGTGATGAACCGCCACCATTTCATCAATAAATTCAGGAATGCCCGGCAAAGTGGCCGGGAAAGCAGACGGTGTCACCAGACAGGCAATCGTAGCCAGTATTAAAAGTTTTTTCATAGCGTACGGATTCTACCCCATGAGGGCACTCGACAGGTCAGCGGCATTACTGTAAATTTCGCCTTTGTTCGATGAAACCACGGGTGAGCTGCTGCTATCGCCTGTAACCCGCTGACTATAATTGCCTAAGGTACTGTTATGACCCCAACCACTCAACATCATCGCCTCATCATTCTGGGTTCCGGACCTGCCGGTTATACGGCTGCCGTCTATGCTGCGCGCGCCAACCTGAATCCCGTGCTGATTACCGGCATGGCGCAAGGCGGACAATTGATGACGACCACGGAAGTCGATAACTGGCCCGGCGATGTAAGCGGCGTACAAGGTCCGGAATTGATGGCGCGTTTACAGCAGCACGCCGAACGTTTCAACACCCAGATGATCTCCGATCACATCCATACCGCGAAGCTGCAACAAAAGCCGTTTCTGCTGATGGGCGACGAAGGGCATTACACCTGCGATGCGCTGATTATCTGCACCGGCGCCTCCGCACAGTATCTGGGTATTCCTTCCGAACAGGAATTTATGGGACGTGGCGTATCAGGCTGTGCAACCTGTGACGGATTTTTCTATCGCGGCCAGAATGTGGCGGTGATAGGCGGCGGCAATACCGCTGTTGAAGAAGCGCTGTATCTGGCCAACATCGCCAAACACGTCACGCTGGTTCATCGCCGTGAAACCTTCCGCGCCGAACGCATCATGATGGATCATCTGATGGAAAAAGTAGCCGAAGGCAAGATTACCCTGCAGCTGAACAGCACACTGGATGAAGTGCTGGGCGACGCGAGCGGCGTCACCGGCATGCGCGTGAAAAATGTACAGAGCGGCGAAAAACAGGATATCGCGTTGACCGGCGTATTTATCGCCATCGGTCACAAACCAAATACCGAGATTTTCACAGGCCAACTGGAAATGAACAACGGCTACATCAGCACGCGCGGCGGTTCGACCGGCAATGCAACTGCAGCCAGCATTTCAGGCGTGTTCGCAGCAGGCGATGTACAGGATCAAATCTACCGCCAGGCAGTCACCAGCGCGGCCACCGGCTGTATGGCGGCCCTTGACGCGGACAAGTACTTAGCCTCGATCGGTAAGCTGTAAAAGCATTTTGAGCGGATGGACAGCGAAGCAACAACAGATGCGGCGCTGTTCCGTTCCAGCATAGGGGAAGTCACCCCGCTCGCAGAACAAAACCGCATCCCGCATCCCCGCCCCTCGACTCAGGCCAGAGTACGTTCACAATCACAATCCCAGCACATTCCGGACAGTCTGTCCGACCACGCCCCGCAAATTCCGCCCGAGAGCTTTCTGCGCAACGGTTTATCCAGATTGACATTGCGCAAACTCAAACGCAGCACCATAGAAGATAGCCTCGATCTGCACGGCTATCAAGGGGATGCGGCACGTCGCTTGCTGCTGGAATTTTTGCATGAAGCCGTCCAGCATCAGTTGCGCTGCGTGCTGGTGATACATGGCAAGGGAATGAACAGCCCGGGAGGGGAAGCGGTATTGCGTATCTTGACTCGAAACTGGCTGACTCAACACCCGCAGGTATTGGCTTTTTGCAGCGCACTGCCCGGCACAGGTGGAAGCGGTGCCGTACTGATCTTATTGAAAACTAACTCTTAGACTTGTTACCCATCACATAGATCAGGTATTCGAAGAACAGCTCACACCATTCCTGATCATTATCCTTCAAGGAATGCAGCAATTTTTTCACCTGAGCGACCGGCCATTTAGGGTCAAACGCCACCAGTTGCGCCTCAGAATGAGCCCTCAAAGACTCCTTAAGACTTTCCGCTATCCCATTGATTCCATTAAACATCAAAGCCAGATCTTTATCCTTATCCAGATCCGCAGTCAGATCACCATACATCTTCGGGTTTTTTTTGGTGAAATCGATAAATTTTGTCAGTATGTAGAAAAACTCCCCCTTATTGTCTGCCGTCACCGCATCGCCCAGCATAAAAGGCGTCACTGACAGCTCCAGCCAGTAATAACCCAACTTGGGATTGCGATGTTTCGATACCCCTATGTATCCCTGACGTGCCTGTGCTCGCTTGATGCAATCTTCCAGCAACAACTTCTCAGAAGGGCGATTAGCAATCTCCTTTCCTGCCAGCACTTCCGGCTTAACAAGAAAGAAATCGGGAAATTCATCATAAAATTTGCCGGAATGCGTATGCGTAAAAAAATAGGTCTTAAAAACTTCTAAGGCCAACTCGGCATTCTTATCAACATCGTGATAATTCTTTTGGCCATGACCTACGGACCTTTTTTGATGCATACCACCCCCGGATTTTTATACTATTTTCTGCGTCGGTAATGATAACCGCAATTTGTCAGGCTTGTGTCAGATTCAGCCTAAAATTTTGCAGATTTTTTAACGCCGGCTCAATTCTTCATCCGTAAGTGACTCATCTCGCATGCGCAATGCCGCCTCGATATCCACAGACACCACTTTAGAGACGCCCTTTTCCTGCATGGTCACACCGATCAACTGCTGCGCCATTTCCATGGCTATCTTGTTGTGACTGATAAAGACAAACTGAGTGTGCTCTGCCATCTTACGAATCAGCGCGCATAACCGCTCTGTATTGGTGTCATCGAGCGGCGCATCGACTTCATCGAGCAGGCAAAACGGTGCCGGATTGAGCCTGAAAAGCGAGAAAATCAGCGCAATCGCCGTCAGCGCCTTTTCCCCGCCCGACAGCAAATGAATGGAACTGTTCTTCTTGCCGGGCGGCTGCGCCATCACCTGAAAACCGCTATCCAGTATCTCCTCGCCGGTTATCACCAGCTTCGCCTCGCCGCCGGCAAATAACACGGGGAACAACTCGGCCAACTGCTCGTTAACCTTGTGGTAGGTGTCCATCAGCAAATCGCGCGACTCGCTGTCGATATGGCGGATCGCCTCCTCCAGTGTCGCCAACGCATGCTGCAAATCCTGCGCCTGCGCGTCCAGATAGGTTTTGCGCTCGGTCGCGGCGTTCAACTCGTCGAGAGCAGCCAGATTCACCGCGCCCAGTTCATCGATCTGTTTATTCAATCGATTCAATTCGCTCTGCAAGCTGGCAGGCTTTGCAGAATTGAGCAACGGCACCAATTCAGCTTCATCGACCTCAAACAATTTTTCCGCCCACTGCTCAAAATACAGCCTCGCCTCCTGTTCCTTCAGCGCCAGCGTGCCCAGGCGTTCACGCAGACCGTTAAGCTGATGTTCACAGGAGAGCCGCGCCTGCTCTGCCTGCTGCAACGAGGCCGTCGCACCTTCCAGCTCGTTCCTCGCCTCTGCCAGCGCTTGTTCGGCAAGCTGACGTGTATGCAAGGCATCCTGCAATGCCTGCTCAGTCAATTCATCAACACTGCCGAATAAATCCATGCGCAATTGAGCCAGATTTTCCTCAGACTGCATCAGAGTCTCCGCGATCAGCGCGATGCTATGGTACAGATCGGTGATTTTATCCTGACAGGTACGGGTAAAAAACTGCGCCTCGCGCAGCGCGTGTTGCGCCTGCTGCGCGCGCTCCCGCTGTTCGCACAACAACTTCTCCTGCCCGGCAGTCTGCTGGCGCGCCTCCTCCAGTTGCAGATGAAAACCCTCAGCCTCTTCGTGCACAATATCCATCTGCATAGCGATCTCTTGCCGCTGCTCCTGCTCTATCGCAAGCTGAGATTCAACATCCCGCAACTCCTGCGCGATCTGCAAGCCGCGCCCGGTGCTGCGTTCCTGCTGAGCGGTGAGTTTGAGTATCTGCAACTGCAACGCATGCTGATGCCGCTGAAGCTCGGCGATCGCACTCTGCAACGGTGGAATCTGCACCTCTATCGTGCGGCAATCTTGTTCCGTTTGCGCCAACGATGCTTTGCAATCTATAACAATTTGATTATTTTTAATTAATTCAACATCCAGCTGTTCAATCTCGCGCTGCCGGGTCAGCACCCCGTGCAACTGACCGTCCGGCGCATGAAACAACACACTGTGCAGCCCGATCAGATGTCCTTCAGGGGTGACAAACCATCCGCCGGGAGGCAATGTTTCGCGCCTGCGATAAGCTGTCGCCACATCTTCCACCGCAAAAATATTCGCCAGCCATTCGTACAGCGCGGGCAGCACCTGAATATTCTGACAATCAACGTAAGCTAACAAGTGGTGCAGGTCGGGATTTATCCCGATTTGTCGGGATAAATCCCGACCTGCACCATTTTCGAACACTGCCAGACGGGCGGGCGGGGCATAAGCTAGCGCATCCGCAAGAGCCGGCAAGGCCAGTGCATTCAAGCGCTCGCGCAACACCGCTTCCAGCGCATTTTCCCAGCCGTTCGCGATGCGTATCGACTGCCATAAGCGCGGCAACTGATCCAACTGATGCCGTTTCAGCCATTCCTGCAAGGGCTTATCGTTATCCAGTTGCCGCTGCATAGCCTGCAAGGCATGCAGCCGCGCCTCCGTCTTGGTCTGCTCGCGCTCATGCTGCTGCAACATGGCTCGCTGCTGCGCCCGCCGCGCCTCCGTCTCCGGCAGTTGCGCCTGCAACAGTGCTAGTTGTTCCTGTTGCTCGGCCTGCTGCATCTCCAGTTCAGCCGACTCTTCCCCAGCCTGATGCAACGCCTCGTGATTGTGTGATGGCAATGCTTGTTTTTCCTGCAGCAATCGCTGACGGCGATTTTCCAGCTGGGCAATATTGCGCTGCAAATTCGCGCTCTGCGTTTGCGCTAACTGCAACTGCTGTTGCAGTTTCAACTGTTCGCGCTGCTGTGCGTTGTATCGCTCCTGAGCCGCGCGCGCTGCCGATTCGGCTTGTGGCAGATTATCTCCCTCGGCTTCGGCACGCTCGGCTGCAGCTTCTAGTTTATAACCTGCTTCTTCCTGCTGGCGCTGCCAGTCTTCCAGCATACGCTGCGCCGTATTGCGCTGCTGCATCTGCTGTTCGATCTGCCGCTCGGTATTGGCTATCTGTTGCGCGACGCGCTGTTGCTGCTGGGCCGCCTGTTTAATCTGTAATTCGAGCTGGGCGATTTGCGCATTGGCGCTGTATAACTCGCCCTGTTTTGCGTGCATCGCATCGGATAGCTGGTAATGGCGGCTGCGTCCGGTTTCCAGCTGACTTTCTATTTCGCGCAAGCGCGCGGTTTGCGCCTCCACCTCGGTGCGCGTCCGGCCGATATTTTGCGTATAACCGTCGCGCAACAGCGCCGCTTCCTGTTTTTTGACCAGCCAGAGCAAATGCTGCGCGGTATTGCGCCGAACTTCCAGATCACGGAACTGGCGCGCCACCTCCGCCTGTGCACTCAAGCGCTCCAGTTGCGTGTCCATTTCCAGCAAAATATCACCGATACGCAGCAAATTATCGCGCGTATCGTTCAGACGCAACGATGTCTCGCGGCGACGCTCACGATAGCGTGACACCCCCGCCGCCTCCTCTAAAAACACCCGTAATTCTTCAGGCTTGGCCTCGATGATGCGCGATATCATGCCCTGCTCGATAATCGCATAAGCGCGGGCACCCAACCCCGTCCCTAAAAAGATATCGGTGATATCGCGACGTCTGACCTTCTGATTGTTGATGTGATAACTGGACTCGCCGTTGCGCTGCAAGATACGCTTGATGGAAATCTCAGCGAAACTGGCCCACTGACCGGCTGCCTTGCCCAGCGCATTATCGAACACCAGTTCGACGCTGGCGCGCGCCACAGGTTTACGTTTGCCCGACCCATTGAATATCACGTCCTGCATCGACTCGCCTCGTAGCGCCGAGGCTTTTGATTCACCCAGCACCCAACGCAGCGCATCGATCACATTCGATTTTCCGCAACCGTTCGGACCCACCACACCGACGATTTGCCCGGGCAGTTCGATGTGGGTAGGATCGACAAAGGATTTAAATCCGGCCAACTTGATTTGTGAAAGACGCAATTTAACTGCCGCAACGATATAATGGCCGCCATCTTAACCGAAGCGAGACCGCTGACCAAATGACGACACTAGCTAGCAAGACCCTGGAAACCTTTCCGAACCCCAATTCACGCCGCGATTACCACATCCACATGGAGATCCCTGAGTTCACCTGTCTGTGTCCCAAGACCGGCCAACCCGATTTCGCTACGCTGATTTTAGATTACATCGCCGATGAACAGTGCGTGGAGCTGAAAAGCCTGAAGCTGTATATGTGGTCGTTCCGCGAAGAAGGTCACTTCCACGAAGACGTCACCAACCGCATTCTGGACGATCTGGTCGCCGCCACTAAACCGCGCTTCATGCGTCTGACCGCAAAGTTTTACGTGCGCGGCGGCATCTTCACCAACGTGATAGCCGAACACCGCATGGACGGCTGGCAGCCCGCGCCTTTCGTTGAACTGACCCAGTTTGGCAGCCAGTCCAACACGCGCGGCTGATTGACTTCAATCCTCAGAGAAGGCTATTTCATGAACTCACACTATCGAATGAAACGATGACGCTGATGCGCCATTTCGATTAAGGGTCAAACACGGCGCGCTGTGCGGATAGCGCGCCCTTCAAACGCTTTTAGGCTAATCCGACGTAGACGTTTTGCACGTCATCATCCGCATCGACAGCTTCGAGAAATGCCTCGACCTCTTCACGTTCTGCATCAGTCAGCGTGACCGGATTCTTGGGGCGATATCCGATCAGCGCAGATTGTACGGTAAAGCCAAATGTTGGCAGCGCACGGCAGACTGCATCCAGATCGGTCGGATCTGTCATAAACAAAATAGCGCCTTCATCGGCGGATTCAAAATCCTGAGCCCCGGCTTCGATAGCAGCCAGTTCAGCATCTGAATCCTTTGAGGTTGGCAGCGCTTCTATCATGCCCAGATGGTCGAAATCCCAGGAAACCGAACCCGATGCACCCAGTTGCCCCTTGCGGAACAGAACGCGAATATTGGGGTACGTGCGGTTTGCATTGTCGGTCAGACACTCGACGATCACGGGCACGCGATGCGGAGCGAAACCCTCATAGGTGAGTTTTTCCAGCGCCATGCCTTCATCGAGCAGGCCTGCGCCTTTCTTGATGGCACGTTCTAATGTTTCGCGCGGCATGGATACTTTTTTGGCCTGTTCGACCACCAGACGCAGGCGCGGATTCATATCCGGATCGGCGCCAGAGCGTGCCGCCACCATGATTTCTTTGGATAATTTACCGAACACGCGACCCTTTGCATTCGCTGCAACTTCCTTGTGTCTTGCCTTCCACTGTGCGCCCATAATTGCTCTTTCGTTTGTTGCGTCTGCATGGATTTACCATCAGACCATCAGGTTAATATAACTATCTAATTAAATTGAATAAAACTGGAATCCAGTTTCACGTCTTCATATATGTCATTCAATGACAGGTCGTAGCCCAAACTCTCCAGGTGGATGCCGTCAGCTGGAATTAGGTTCGTCAGTTGCCATTCATCTTGAGCATCGCGCCGATATAGTTCAACGTGCTGTTTATCCGTAGCAACTAGCAGGTACTCACGCAAATCAGTCAGTGTGCGATACGCCAGCATCTTCTCACGCCGGTCAGTTCGCTCGGTGCTTGGCGAGAGAACTTCTACCACCAGACTTGGGCGTTCCTTGTAATTCGCCTCGCTGTCGGTCGGATTGCATGTCACCATGACATCGGGATAATAATAGGCCTTCCAGGTTTTAACCCGCAGCTTCATGTCGGATATATATACCCGGCACGGACCTCCGCGTACCAGTCCACGCAGTTTAGCGAAAATATTACCTGCGATCAGATTGTGCGCTTCACCGGCACCCGCCATGGCAAAGACTTCTCCATCGACGTATTCATGGCGAATTTCACTCGCAAACTCGCCCAGCAGATAGTCGGCCTCAGTCAATCTGGAATATTTAAGGTTGGTCATCACATCTCCAAAGAAGTGTCGATTCTACGCCTGCGCCGCCTTTAACATGTGTCCCACATATCTTGCCACACCCTGCTCGACCGATAAAAATGGCTCGCCATAGCCTGCGCCGCGCAGCGCACCGATGTCGGCCTGAGTATAGCTTTGGTATTTGCCGCGCAACGCGTCCGGGAATGGAATGTAGCTGATGATGCCGGATTCCAGCAACTGCTCCAAGGTCAATGCGTCCTTACCTTCTGCCTGACGCAGGGTGTTGACTGTCGCTACCGCCACATCGTTAAAGCTTTGCGCCTGACCGGTTCCTAAGTTGAAGATGCCGGAAATGTGCGGATTGTCCAGCAAATACATGTTCACCTTGACCACGTCTTCTATCGAGACGAAATCGCGCAACTGGCCGCCATTGGCATAACCTTCACATCCTTCAAACAGTTTGACTTTGCCTTCTGCGCGGTACTGGTTGAAGAAATGGAAGGCGACCGACGCCATGCGTCCCTTGTGCTGCTCGCGCGGGCCGTAAACATTGAAATAGCGCAGACCGACGATCTGTGCGCCGCGTTTGTGCCAGCGCCTGCGCATGATCTGGTCGAACAGAAATTTGGAATACGCGTATACATTCAGCGGAGACTCGAATTCACGGCTTTCCTTGAACACCCCGCCGCCTCCATATACGGAAGCCGAGGAGGCATACAGGAAAGGCACATCTTCGGTCTGACAGTAGTTGAGCAACTCCAGTGTGTACTGGTAGTTGTTGTCCATCATGTAGCGGCCATCGGTGGCCATGGTGTCGGAACAGGCGCCTTCATGCAGCACGGCTTTGATCAGTCCGTCGAAATAGCCTTCTTGGATCTTCTTGCGAAACTCTTCCTTGTCCAGAAAGTCGGCGATATCGCAGTCCACCAGATTTTTAAACTTGTCTGCGCTCTTAAGATTATCCACCGCGATGATATTGGTCTCGCCGCGCAGATTGAGCGCTTTGACCAGATTAGATCCGATAAATCCGGCAGCACCGGTAACGATGTAGTACATGACTTCTCCTAATGTTCCATATCCTTGACGATTTCTTCCCGGCTCACTACCGCCGTGCCCAGTTTACCGACCACGATACCCGCCGCGCGATTGGCGATGCGCATCGCATCAGGCAGTACTGCGCCGCTGGCCAGCATCACCGCCAAAGTTGCAATCACAGTATCCCCTGCCCCGCTGACATCGAACACTTCACGGGTGTGCGTCGGCACATGCAGCGCTTCATCAGCCATAAACAGACTCATACCGTCTTCGCTGCGCGTGACCAGCAACGCTTCCAGTTGTAATTCGCGACGTAAGTGCTGAGCTTTAATATTTAGCTCATCCTCGCTCTGCCAACTGCCGGCCACCTGGCAAAATTCACTGCGATTAGGGGTCAAGAGCGTCGCTCCCGCATAACGCGCGTAATCATCGCCCTTGGGATCAACCAGCACCGGTATTCCGGCGTCTCTGGCCATCTGTATCATCTGTGCGATGTGCGCCAGACCACCCTTGCCGTAGTCGGACAGAATCACGATATCGGCCAGCGGCAACTGCGCGCGATAATCTTCCAGCGCCGCGTGCAGCACCTCGTGGCTGGGTGGTGTTTCGAAATCGATGCGCAGCAACTGTTGATGGCGTGCGATGGCGCGCAACTTGATGATGGTAGAAATACTGGCATCACGGTGCAACAAGGCTGTCAATTTGCTGTGTTCACCGAGCAACTTTTCCAGACAGGCGCCCGCCTCATCATCGCCGACCACTGACAACAACGTAGCCTGTGCGCCTAGCGCCGCGATATTGCGCGCTACGTTGGCAGCCCCGCCCGGACGCTCATCCACACGGTTGACTTTGAGCACGGGAACCGGCGCTTCGGGCGAGATGCGATTGACATCGCCAAACCAGTACCGATCCAGCATCACATCGCCGACCACCAGCACCTTGGCGTGATTAAATTCAGGCAAAACCATTATGCGATTCCCCGGACACCCATGTTGATATCGATCAGCGCCTGCAACGGATCGGCAGCCTTGGTGATGGGCCGTCCGATCACCAGATAACTGGAACCGGCACGCAAAGCCGCCTCCGGCGTCATCACGCGGGACTGATCGTCCAGACTGGTCGCCGGCGGACGTATGCCCGGTGTGACCAAACAGAACTTGTTACCTAACTGTTTGCGCAAAATTTCGGTTTCCATCGCCGAACACACCACGCCATCGAGCCCTGATTCCTTCGCCATCGCAGCCAGGCGCAACACCATCTGTTCAGGCGTGGCATTGATGCCCAGATCATTGATGTCTTCCTGATTCATACTGGTGAGCAAGGTCACCGCGATCAGCTTAGGTGGTTTCGCACAGTTGGAAACCGCTACTTGTGCGGCTTCGAGCATCTTGCGGCCGCCCAGCGCATGCACATTGACCATCCATACACCCAGGCTGGCAGCAGCCTTACAGGCTTGCGCGGTGGTATTGGGAATGTCGTGAAATTTCAAATCCAGAAAAATTTCAAAACCGCGTTTCATCAGTTGTTCCAGCAGGCTGGGACCGGTTGCGGTGAACAACTCTTTGCCGACCTTCAGGCGGCACAACTCGGGCGACAAACGGTGCGCCAGCGCCAGAGCCGGTACCGCCCCCGGATAGTCCAGGGCTACAATAATCTTGGGATCACTCATAAAGGTTTACCACTTTCCTCATCGCGTTTAGGCGCATAACTATCCCAGGCCTGACAGGCAGGACAATGCCAGTAAAATTTCCTTGCTTTAAAACCGCAATGACCGCAATGGTACATCGCGAGATTCCTTGTGCGTTTATGCACCAGATCCTTGACCAGTTCAATGTCGGCGCGTCGATCCAGCGACACTTCCAGCAAGCGGGCTTCGAGCAATTTGTCGAGGCCGAGCAGGGTCGGATTGCTCTCCAGTTCATCGCGCACCAACTGATAGGCCGATGCAGAACCCTCATATTTCAAGATGCCGTCGAACACCACATTGAGCGTGTCGATCGCATGGTATTTGATCAGATAGTCACGCAATAAGGCGATACCCTCCGCTTCGCGATCCATCTCGCGATAGGCGTTCAGTAAACGTTCGGCGACCAGCGGCAGATACTGCGCATCCTGAGTCTCCACGCCCTGCCAGATGGCAACAGCCTGTTCGGTCTTGCCCTCTTCGTGTTCCATGTCGCCCAGCATGATGCTCGCCCGCACGCTTGCAGGGCAATCGGCCAGCGCCTGCAGCAAATGCGCGCGCGCACCGGACAGATTGCCTGAAGCAATTTCCTCGCTCGCCAGCTCGCAATAGAAAAAGGCAGCCTGCTTCGCGTACGACTGACCTGACACGCTGCCCAGTTTTTGACTGATCGCAATCGCCTTGAGCCAGTCGCGTTCCTTTTGAAACAATTCGAGCAAGAATTCCAAAGCGGGTTTAGCGTAGCTGGATTTTTCCAGTTCGGTGAACAACCGCTCTGCCCGGTCGAGTATTCCCGCCTTGAGATAATCTTGAGCCAGTTCAAACACAGCCTGTTGACGCTGATTCTCATCCAGATCGGCACGGTCAACCAGATTGTGGTGCATGCGCAACGCACGATCCACCTCGCCGCGGCGACGAAACAAGCTGCCCAGCGCAAAGTGCAATTCCACCGTCTGCGGATCGATCTTGACCACTTCAATAAAAGCCTCGATGGCCTTGTCCTGCTGCTCATTGAGCAGGAAATTCAAACCCTGAAAATACGACTCCGGCACCGCCGTCGATTCAGAGAGCAAATCCTTGATATCCAAACGTGCGGCCCACCACCCCATGCCGAAGAACAGAGGAAAAATAAGCAGCATCCACGGTTCAAATTCCATCAATTGCGATCACCATGAAAAATTCAATATAATCATACTGTTAGACACAACTCTTAAGATGAGATCACAATCAGAAAAAGCAGCGCTAAATCAGTTATTTAAGCGTTGCTGTTCAGTTTTTTAATTTCGCTGATCTCACGCTTTAAACGCGCGATTTCGCGGCGCTGGCGGAACCAAATGCCCAGTGTCGCTAAAATACCCAAGGCCGTGCCTATGGTAAAAAATACCAGCAGTGCGATCACTAAGGTCGACTGCCACTCGTAGCCAAAAAAATAATGCAGCGTAACCGGTTGGCCATTTTTCAGGGCGAAGCCCAGCAACACGATGAAGGCGAGCATTTGTAAAAGCCAGCTAATATAACGCATTTTTGCGCACCAATAAAATCCTTTATCGAGAATAACATGATAAAAAAATGGCGGTGATATCTCATCACCGCCACTTTCTATACTACCTTAGCAATCAGGCTGCTTCGTTACCTACCCGCTCTCTAAGATCCTTACCTGCCTTAAAGTGTGGCACGTATTTGGCTGGCACTTTTACTTTGTCGCCAGTCTTGGGATTGCGCCCTTGACGTGGCGGACGGTAATTGAGGCCAAAGCTGCCGAATCCGCGAATCTCCACACGCCCGCCACTCGACAACGTGGAAGACAATGAATCGAGAATCACCTTTACGGCCAGCTCTGCATCCTTAGCCAGCAATTGCGGGTGCAATTCGGCCAACCGGGCAATCAAATCAGAACGAGTCATGCATTTCTCCTGAGCTTAAGCTTCAGACTTACCGCTAAGTTTAGCCTTCAACAACGCGCCCAGATTGGTTGTACCCGCACTGGTGCTGCTGTCAGCCGCCAATTTTTGCATAGCAGCAGAATCTTCAGCCTTGCTCAACGCCTTAACTGACAGATTGATACCGCGATTTTTGCGATCTACGTTGATGATCATAGCCTTAACGGAATCGCCTTCTTTCAGGTGAGCGCGAATGTCTTCAACGCGATCAACTGAGTATTCAGAAGACTTCAGGTAAGCTTCTGCATCGCCTGGCAGTGTGATCACAGCGCCCTTAGCATCAACAGATTTAACCACGCCGGTCACGATAGCGCCCTTTTCATTGGTAGCTGCAAAGCCGCCGAACGGGTCACCTTCCATTTGTTTGATACCCAGAGAAATGCGCTCGCGCTCAACATCGATCGCCAACACAACAGCCTCAACTTCATCGCCCTTCTTGAAGTTGCGTACCATTTCTTCGCCAGGCTGAGACCATGACAGATCAGACAGATGAACCAGGCCGTCGATGTCGCCATCCAGACCGATAAACACGCCGAAGTCAGTGATAGACTTGATTTGACCCTTAACTTTGTCACCCTTCTTGTGGTTGATCGCGAAATCATCCCAAGGATTGGAGTGGCACTGCTTCATACCCAAAGAGATACGACGGCGTTGTTCGTCGATTTCCAGGATCATGACTTCAACTTCGTCACCTACCTGAACAACCTTAGATGGGTGTACGTTCTTGTTAGTCCAATCCATTTCAGAAACGTGAACCAGACCTTCGATACCTTGTTCGATTTCAACGAATGAACCGTAGTCAGTCAGGTTAGTGACCTTACCGAACATGCGTGTACCTTGTGGGTAACGACGTGCCAGACCATTCCAAGGATCATCGCCCATTTGCTTGATACCGAGGGAAACGCGATTCTTTTCTTGATCGAATTTCAGGATCTTCGCTTCGATTTCATCACCAACCGTCAATACTTCTGAAGGATGCTTAACACGACGCCATGCCAGGTCAGTGATGTGCAACAGACCATCGATACCACCCAGATCAACGAATGCGCCGTAGTCTGTGATGTTCTTAACCACGCCCTTAACGATTGCGCCTTCTTTCAGATTTTCCATGACGGATTCACGGTCAGCACCCATCGTTTCTTCCAGTACAGCGCGGCGGGAAACAACCACGTTGTTACGGCGACGATCTAGCTTGATAACCTTGAATTCCATGGTCTTGTTTTCGTACGGTGTGGTGTCCTTGACTGGACGAATGTCCACCAAAGAACCCGGCAAGAATGCGCGAATACCGTTAACCATGGCAGTCAGACCGCCCTTAACCTTACCGCTGACAAAACCTTCAACGATCTTGCCTTCTTCCATAGCCAATTCAAGATCGTGCCATGCAGCCAGACGTTTAGCTTTTTCACGAGACAGCTTGGTTTCACCATAGCCGTTTTCGAGCGATTCAATAGCGACGGTAACGAAGTCGCCGGCAGCGACTTCCATTTCGCCCTTGTCGTTCAGGAATTCTTCAACTGGAATCCAGCTCTCGGACTTGAGACCGGCATTCACAACCACAACATTGTGGTCAATACGCACAACTTGTGCGGTAATCAGTTCGCCAGCGCGCATTTCTTTGCGGGTCAAACTTTCTTCAAACATCGCGGCAAAACTATCGGGATTAAATACAGCGTCTGCAGTTGCGTTCATCGAATACACCTAAGATTTTTCTGTTTACACAGAGGTTAGTTAAAAACCCGAAAGACGGGGTGTCCTACGGGGCCATGCGCCGGTAGCCTGTCAGCACTGAATTTACCGCCTGTTCGATATTAAGATCAGTGGTATCCAGCAGACTTGCACCGGGTATCTGTTGCAGGGGCGCTGCACTGCGTTGGGTATCTCGCTCGTCGCGCGCCTTTATCTCCTGCAAAAGCGGCGCGATATTAGCATCCATTCCTTTTTCTTTCAACTGCTTATAACGTCTTTCTGCACGTGCCTCAGCTGAGGCTGTCAAAAAGATCTTTAACGCTGCATCCGGGAACACCACGGAGGCCATATCGCGCCCGTCAGTGACCAGTCCCGGCGCACGGCGGAAGGCTCTTTGCTTGTCCAGCAGGGCGGCGCGAACCCCATGCAAGGCGGCTATTTTGGAAGCGGCAGCCCCGCTTTTTTCCGAGCGCAATTCATCTCCTACCAGCTTGCCATCCAGCCAAATTTTCTCGCCTTCAAAACGAATGTCGATGCGCCCGGCAAGACTGGCTAGTGCAGACTCATCCTCCAGCGCAATGCCATCACGCTGCGCGGCCGTTGCCAGCAAACGATACAGCGCACCGCTGTCCAGATAATGAAAGCCTAGTTCTGTGGCGACGCGCTGCGCGACAGTACCTTTGCCGGAAGCGGAAGGCCCGTCGATCGCAATCACCGGAACGGCTTTGGTGACAGCGGCGAAGGCGGCGAAGTAATCCGGAAAGGTCTTGGCCACACAGTTGGGATCGTTGATGCGGATACCCTCAGCGCCAAATGCCGCCAAAGAAAAACACATCGCCATGCGATGATCGTCGTAAGTGTCGATCGAACAGCCTGTAGCTGGTAGCTGGTAGCCGACATCTGGCGGGGTGATGCGAATGTAATCTGCGCCCTCTTCCACTGTTGCGCCGACCTTGCGCAATTCGGTTGCCATCGCCGAGATACGGTCGGTTTCCTTGACGCGCCAGCTGGCGATATTGCGCAATACGGTTGTGCCTTCAGCAAACAAAGCCGCAGTTGCCAGCGTCATCGCGGCATCGGGAATATGGTTGCAATCAAGATCAATGGCATTCAGTTTGCCGCTAGCTGGTGCGGAAGCTTCTATCCAGTTGTCCCCCATTGTGATCAGCGCGCCCATCTTCGCCAGTTCGGCTGCAAATTTCACATCGCCCTGTATGCTGGTCTTCCCCACACCTTCGACGCGCACCGGCCCGCCGCCGATGGCACCTGCCGCCAGAAAGTATGAGGCGGAAGAGGCATCGCCTTCCACATAGATCACTTCCGGGCTTTGATAGCGTTGTCCGCCAAGCACGACAAACCGTTGCCAGCCCTGACGTTCCACCTTAACGCCAAAGCGTTCCATCATCGCCAGCGTGATCTCGATGTAAGGCTTGGAGATTAACTCACCCACCACCTCGATACTGACCGTCTGCTTCATCAGCGGTAATGCCATCAACAGGCCGGTCAAAAACTGGCTGGAGACATCGCCTCTGACTTGTGCCACATCGGCAGCCAGCATCGCAGGACGTATCAACAGCGGCGGAAAGCCCTCGTTAACCAGATACTCGATATCAGCACCCAGTTGACGCAAGGCGTTCACCAGGTCACCGATCGGGCGCTCGTGCATGCGCGCCACACCGGACAATTCGTAATTGCCGCCAGCCAAGGCCAGCGCCGCAGTCAACGGGCGGAACGCCGTACCGGCATTACCCAAAAACAGCCTGGCCTCTTTGATTGGAAAATCTCCGCCGCAACCTGTGACGCGATAGGCATTGTCGCCCAGCGATTCAACTGCAACGCCCAGCGTCTGCAATGCCTCCAGCATCCGGTCGGTATCATCCGAGCGCAGCAAGTCGCGCACCTCGGTCACACCCTCAGCCAGCGCCGCCAGCAGCAACACGCGATTGGAAATACTCTTGGAGCCTGGCAGACGAACGGTGCCATGAGCTGACATCAAGGGAGGAAGATCGATATATTCAAAATGAGTCATGGTGTACTTTTAACGTATTTTTATTTAAAAAACAATATATTAGAGGTGCATCTTGAGAGTATTTCCAAGGTAAATCGGATGCAATCATAGATAAATCGGGCGGAAAAACCAGAACCAGAAAAACCAGGGACAGACCAGAATGTCACTAACTTAAGCTGTAAGTGCATGAATTAAAATAAAAACAGGCTGGTACGGTGGTAAGCTTTAGTCACCAAACTATGCAACCATACAAGAACCAGTTCACGTGCATAATAATCGCTCTGCGTTAATTCAACAACATCGCGTACAACGCTACGCGGCCACCTCTATCTTCCCTCCTTCAGATCAGAAGGTCGTCCTCTTCAGTTGATTTACGAGGCTACATATTAGTTTCACTTACGATACGTCCAACTCTCTTGCTGTTTGGAAACTCACGACCGCGTGTTTCCACGACACCGCGTCCTTATGCTACCGAGAAGTGCTGACAACGCCCCGATCGGTTCTTTAACCAGTTAAACTCATCGCTTTTACTACGAACGGACAGATCACGCTTTTTCGCGTTATCATTTCATTAAAATTGTGGTGTTCCCTTGGCCTTATGCGCTTCCAAACTTCAAAAACATGACCCCGTTAGCCCAACTTCATATCGATATAGATGATCGCGTACTATCCATTCTGACGGACCGCGCCGACTGGCAATGTAAAAAAGGATGCGACGGCTGTTGCCGGCAACTCGCCCGCGTCCCGCAACTCACCATCGCGGAATGGAACTTACTGCGGGAGGCTCTGGCGGAACTGACACCGGAACAACTGGAAGAAATTACTAAGCGCATGGCCGCCCATACCCTGTCGCGCCCCGTCACCTGCCCGCTGCTGGACTTATCTACCGGCGCTTGTCCCGTCTATCTTCATCGCCCGGTGGCGTGCCGCACCTACGGTTTTTATGTACAGCGCGATCTGGGGCTTTATTGCCACGACATCGAAGCTAGTGTGGCTGATGGCAAACTTACTGACGTCGTGTGGGGCAATCACGATGCCATCGATCATCGGCTCGCAGCCCTAGGCGAAAGTCGTCCCCTAACCGACTGGTTTGCCGAATGGATGCTGGAGAACAATCAGTAGATAAATGGCTCTATGTGAGCCCGTGGGTAATTTGAATACTCCAAAACAATAGTACGATGGAATAATGCACATTCAGCGCCACCCTTAGCCCCTGTACGCCGCCGAAGATAGCCAACAAATAGCGGTGCAGTTGGGCGAGAAATGTTTGAGCACGTGATCGCAAAGCGATTCGTGCGAGTTCCGCAGCCCCGCTATTTGTTGGCTAGCGAGGGTACGCCACCTGCAAGGTGGTGCGGCAAACCGGGGTCGCTTTTTCTTTGGTTACTTGCTTTTGGCGATGCAAAAGAAAGCAACCAGCCGCCGGGCTGCCACCGGCAATAGTAAAGAACGAATTTGAAAACTCACTATTAATCACATAGAACAAGAAAAACAGGGGGTAACTAGCCAACAGCGGCGGCCAACGCTGCGGCCAGACAACCGACCGCCACCCAGTCCAGTTCAAGCCGGCCTGCTGTCGCACCGATACTCATCCCGCCCTCCTGCACTACACCCACAAAGGCTGCATCGCTGGCAATCGGGCTCATATAGATTTCGCGTTCATCACTGATTCCATCGCGCACGGCGACCAGCGCCAGCGAAAGCGTAGAGGCTTCGATTTGAGTCAATTTTAAAACAAGATCATCCGCAAAACGGACGATCACCTGAGCCCCTAAAATGCGATGCTGACTGGAGCTGACCGTAAATGGCGAGTCTGAACAAGCTATCATATTGATTCCTTTTAATTTATTCGTATGCAGGCAACGTTGAAATGCGCGGATCATCCAGCGCCATCCCGACGGCATAATGGTAGATCACCTGAAATTGATCGTCTCTCAATCCAAGCAACTCATGGTCGGCATCATCAAAAAAACAGCCTATTCCGGTTCCACGCCATCCGGTCGCTTCAGCCTCCAGCGTTATCACCTGCCCCAGCATACCGGCCTCCCAATGCAAGTGACGGTAAGCGGCGCTATTGTGCGCAACAGACGCAGCAAATTCAGCCACCATCATGAAGGTCACGGCACATGCGGAAGCGATCTCCTGATGGCATGATAAGGTGCGCGCTGTTTTCCCCGCACTTGCTGCCACCAGTTGATACAATGACAAATCAGGGTCGACAGACTGCCAGTCAAAGGTATTGCGAAAGGCCGATTGCAAGGCAGCTTGCGCAGACTCATTTCTGGGCATGACATACAGCCCGGATGCCACACCTTCCACCCTATGAACCAGCAAGACCGGATGCACGCGCGCAGGGAGAGACCAAAGCGCCCATACCGGTGAACCGCCCGGCAAAAGGCTGCGCAGAATTTGTCTGAATACGGCATTCGGCATCACGGAATAACCATCGAAAGCTTGTGCACTGCGCCGCTTCAGAATCACCTGAGCCGCTCGAATGTCGTTTTGTACAGTCTGAACAGGTAAATTGGGCGCATCACTCCGGGGAGGAGAGCCACGCGTTGCCATGGCGATCTCTTCGATGATCGGCCATTGATACAAAGGATGCGCATCGAGCAGCGAAGGTTTCCCGGCCCAATGTTGCCAGCTGTCCGGCACAGCGACCTCTGCCAAATCGAACGCCATCACCACTTCCGGCTCTTCGCCCTCCACACCGGCAAAATCGTCCGCTCGATCCAGTCCCAGACAATGGGCAATTTCGGCCGAATCCAAGTTCAGCAATCGAAGCCGCCAACCGTGCAATGCTGCCGCATAACAAATTGCGGCAAACACGTGTCCCGTATCGAGTTGGCAGTAACGAAACGCCCGCTCGCCGTATTTCCACGCTTCACGCCAGTGTATAGAACTCAACCCCATCCACAGCCCGGTCGTCTGCGTAGAATGCCCCCACGCCCGTCGCGCCAGAGCGTGATGCAGCGGTTGATAGTGATACAAACCGTCTTCCAACCCGGCCACACCCGTCGCGATCAGCCATGTTTCAGTAGGATGTAAATTGCCGGACGAAGGATGCGCCCGCAACGACCAGCGTGCACCGCCATATTCCTTCCAGGCAGTCAGCCCGACGCACAAGCGCAGCAAGGATCCCAGATTATCAACATTCAGGGGTAGCGCCTGGCGCGCTTGGGCCATGTCTCCCCAACTAATGTCATAGACGGCAATCTCCTTGGGCAGCAAGGTCTGTTGCGTACCGTCCCATTCGCGAAAAACTTTAGGCTGCGCGTCCCAGTCCAGCGTGCCCGGACCTGCAGCATAACGGTCTAACGCGTGCTTGGTTCTGGCGTGATAAGCTCGCACCAGACTTTGCTTCATTATTGTGATTCGCTCAGCTCTTCAGCCAAACAGCCTATCGGTTCTGCCAGCACGCCATCCGCCCCGCTCTCGAAACGCACCAGATAGATTTCCTGATCGGGTGCGGCTTCTGCGTGACCGACGTTGACCACCACGCCTCGCGCACCCGCATGCGCCAGCAACGTTCCGGGCGCCAATCCGGGTATCCCGCTCTCACCCGTTTCTTCTAACGGTTCGTTAAATAAATCAACCGCAGCGAACACCATGTCACCCATTACAAATTGACTCATCACGACTCCTTATATTTCAGAAAAAATCAAATCAGCACGGAATAAGCGTGACGCAAAAGTCCCAGATCAACCTCTGAAAATCCGCGCGCTTCGGTAATGGCGATAAAACGTGCACCACTCGCCTCAACCTCCGCAAAAGGTGGATCAATACTGGTAAAAAACACCAGATAAACCGGAATTAACTCATCCTGCGCCGTCACAGTGGCGACAAACTCGGATTCTTGTTTGAGACTGCCTTCAGGCAAACCAAGACGCTCTTCCGCTGCACTCAAATAAAAAGCGGGATGATGCAGCACTTGCGGCGCAGGCGTTTCCGCATCAAACGATGCAAACGACGGCAGAGGTTGAAATGCGGTGATCCCGTGTGCAAAGCTTAAAAATCTCACCCGTGCACTGGTCGATTGTTTGTGCGCCAGTATCAGACGGATATTGTCAGGAAAATCAGCCACCTTCCAGACTCCGTATCATCTGCGCCTCAACCTTGAGTTCATCCCCTCTTCCCCATGCGGTCACCATCTCGACAAACCAGCGCGTATCGGTCGGGTGCGGACAAAACAGGTCGTATTCAGCATAAAAACTCCCGTCACTGTTGAACGTCAGACTGCCGCAACGCGCCTGACGTACGTTGCGCCAAATACCCTCAAAACCCGGCAACTGATTTCCCGGGTCGACGACACGGGTGACATGCAACGCATCCAGCTTAATCTGAGGATTATTACCCGGCAATGTGTAGCGCGCCGCTTCCAGGCTCAATGCCGCAGCGATACGCCCGGCCAACAGTTTCAGATTATCGGGAAGTTCAGTCAAGACAGCTTCCCTCACCAGATAGATGTCGGCATAATCAAACGCTGCACCGGCTTGCCACCGATCAGATGTGACTCGAAAATCTCGTTCACATCGGCGACCGTCACGCGCCCGTACATGACCCCGTCAGGATAAACCAGCACACTGGGTCCCATGCCGCAAGGCCCCAGACATCCCGTCGGCGTCACCGCCACTTCCTTGAAGAGTTGGCGCTGCTGCCACTGATGAGTGATCTCATCGACCACCTCGCGGCAACCGTGCTGACCGCAAGAACTGCGCGGATGTCCCGCAGGACGTGATTGTGAACAGACAAACACATGTCTATCAGGCCTTGGCATAAATTATCCTTAATAATCAAATAGAAAGTGGCAGTTCCTGATGCGTGTGACACTGTTTCGGACAGACACGTCCACAGGAACCGCAACCAATACAATCGAGAGCATCCGCCAGCGACATCACCATGCTGTTGTCCTCATCTTCGTCATAAGCCTCATCGTCTTCGCTGCGTTCAATCAACTCGAATACAGTGCGCGGGCAAACCTTGTAGCAACGGCCGCAACCGATGCAATTGGCCTGATTCAATGCGGTGACAAACGCCGGCGTGTAAGGCGTACCTCCGCGAGTTATTCCGGTAATTAATTCCATCACAATTCCTTATTCTTGAATTTCTTTGTGCGCCAACGCCAGCTTCGCACTCGCCACGGCCCAGGCTTGACAGGCCTCATAGGTTGACTGCGAAATCCCGTGTATCTCTTCATATCGGGCAGGCAAGCCGTCTTCAACCAGATCGTGCAACTTTGAGGCCCATTCGCTGGAAATACGCTTGAGCTTTTTGACTTCCTTATCGAGCGCTTTTAATTCGTCTGCGGTCATCGCTGTCTCCTGAAAATCGGAAAGTGGAAAGTGGAAAGTGGAAAGTGGTGAGTAGCCCCCAACTTCCCACTTACTACTCCCTAGACTCCTTACATCCCCGCCACTTCCGGGTACTTGCCGATAATTTCCAGCGCCACGGACAGCAACTTATCGCCTTCATCCTTCATCTTCGACAGGCTCTCGTAACCGTAGCGATGCACATCGCGCAAGGTTCTGTCCATCACCACCAATTTGCCGACAGTGATCACGGCACGACCGAATCCCTCATGTGAAATATTGATGATAGGCACCGCCATCAGGCCGCATTCCTTCTCGATCAAAGACGAAATCGCGTTGTAAAATGCCTTGATACGCGACAGCATGACCTCATCCGGGTCACCGATCACCGGGATGGTGCGACGCTGCTCCTTGGTGACCACGTAAGGTGCGAGCACTCGATCCGACGGCCAGCCGTCATACGTGCCATAACTGTCCACGGCCCGCATCTGTTTGACCATTTCCTTAATAAAATCAGTGGATAACAACGGGTCTTGCGCAACTTCCTGATTCATGGTGTTTCTCCTTCGTTAATCAAAATTGGTTCTAAGTGAAATACATTGGTGCATTGAAAAAAACAATTCGATGAAATTTTGTACCGCCCTTAACCCCTGAGCGCCGCCGATGGTTGCCTGCAAACAACGGTGCCGTTAGGCGAGCACTGTTCGAGCTCCGCAGCTGGGCGTATCGTTTACGCCCAACTAGGGCGAGTTGCGCAGCCCCGTTTGTTTGCAGACAACCAAGGGGACGCCGCAGGCGCGGCAAACCGGGGTCGCCTTCTTTTTGGTTACTTTTTATTGGCGACGCAAGAAAAAGTGACCAGCTGCCGGTCTGCCACCGGCAAAAATAAATACTGAATTAGAGTACCCCTGAATAATCAAGTAGCACCACAAACTTTATGTCTTATGCACCGCCATGCGCGGCACCCAATTAATTATTCGAACCAGCAACATGCCAACGCCAAATCCCAGCACAGCCCCGGCAACCGCACCAGCGTCCCCGTGGATAAGCGTAGCTGCAACAGCCGCTCCGACAATGGTGAGCGAACTGGGCAACAAATACACCAGCACACCCGCCTTTAGAAAATCGATCTCACTCATGCTCATCTGCAACTCGTCACCGGCACACACCTGCGCATCGCACGACACCGGAATCAGTTTGCGATTACCGGAAAAATATTTCCCCAGACCCGACACTCCGCAACTGCTGCGCGTATGACAGCTGCCGCAACTGGACTTGGCGGTCGATTCGACCTGCACCATCCCATCGGTGATCGCCACGACGCGCGCGGTGGTGGTAATCATTCCTGCCACGCTTCATCTTCGGCGAACCTGTTACTGGTCGCCTGTTGTTTGATGTGTTTGGCGAGCCAGACGGGGGGATCATTCACCAGACACTTTTGCAGACCGCTCAGCAATTCCTCGATCAACGCGCCCTCATCGACCCGCATCGGCTGCACGCCTTTGACCAGCAACTGTTGGATGGCCGACGCACCCACAGCATTGCAGTACACCGCCGCACAACCGTTCAGCAATCCCACCTTGGCGGCCAGTTTTCCCTCATGTCCATCCATCGCGGTTTCGATAAATTCAGCGACTTCCACCAACCGGGCGCCCGCCTCGTCCAGTTCATAAACCGAAAAAGCCCCGGCGGCACCAAAGTGCTGATTGACCGTGCGCCTGTCGTTGCTGGCAAAGGCAATTTTCACTGACATGGCATTCCCCTTAGTGACTAAGCGCAGATGACGCATGATTTGCCTCTCCTACCCGCTGGCTATAGATAGACACATAGGGTTCAGGCTCATGGTGACCGTGTTCCACCATCATGTTGGCCAGATCGAACAGGGTTTGCCTAGTGCCGCGATATCCCACCCAGAGGCGCTGATAGCCTCCGATCAGATCGTATTGCGGGAATCCGGCGCGCAGCAGCGGCACACCGAGACGCCGTGCGGTCTCGACTGCATGCGAGTTGCTGATTACGAGTTGTGCCTGCTGGCTGCGG
>Ga0208863_1000315_pt1 | contig 57023 bp, 44 predicted proteins | sample RifOxyD3_FD_184040 | JGI IMG/M metagenome (GOLD analysis project Ga0208863, IMG submission 184040) | Soil microbial communities from Rifle, Colorado - Rifle Oxygen_injection D3 (SPAdes) | ecosystem: Environmental > Terrestrial > Deep subsurface > Rock core/Sediment | place: Rifle, Colorado... | reverse complement strand
AGCGGCTGAAAGATGGAAACGCTCTGGCCATCTGGACGGGAGGTATCACCTCCGACCCTATGGGGGAAGTGAGCGCCCCCCCAGCCGCCTGTCTTCTTTTATTTCGTGGATAACGACATGAACGTAATCGAATGCGCGGCTCTACTCTTCCTAGTATCCTTTTCCGTCAATGTCGCCCAGTTGCTTCTGACCCTCCTTCTTTGCCGGCGGAGCAGATTGCCTTGTAACAAAGAACAAAAGAGATTTTAACGGTGCTGACCTGCAATTTCCTGGGTTGAAGGTACAATCACCGGAGAATTTTTAGAGGAGGTCAAACGATGTCAACATTAACGATCCGTATGCCGGAAGAGAAACATAACAGATTGAAAATCCTGGCCAAGCAACAAGGGATAAGTGTCAATAAACTCATTGAGGAATTGTCCACTGTGGCGCTTTCCGAATTTGACACCTTTACCCGGTTTAAAATCCGGGCGATGAAAGGATCGCCGAAAGAAGGATTGGCACTTCTTGATAAGCTTGACCGAAACGAATAGGCCTGTCTTAATTTTCTACTATCGAACTCGATTTGGAAGGATGGCGCCGTCATTCCCACCTACAGGCAACCATCCGATATTCTTGTTGAAAACAACCTTGCTGTCCGAAAAGAAAAGGCCGTTTCTCGTGAGAAAAACGGCCTGAGTACACTTTGGCTCCCCAGCACGGACTCGAACCGCGGACATGGTGGTTAACAGCCACCCGCTCTACCGACTGAGCTACTGGGGATCGGTAATGTGACAGGTTCTATAGTACAAAAAACATGCTTCGTCAACGCTTTTAGCGCTGGCAATCATAAGGTATTATCCAATTGGTTTCAACCTTTTTTCTTGACTGAAACCTGCTTAAAATGTATTGATGAAACCCTTCATTGATATTGCGCCGTCGGGGCGTAGCGCAGTCTGGTTAGCGCGCCTGCCTTGGGAGCAGGAGGTCGGAGGTTCGAATCCTCTCGCCCCGACCAAAAAAAATCAAGGGGTTACGGTGTTTCCGTAGCCCCTTTTTTTTATGACGCCACGATAATTATTAAAAGACGAACCGACTGAAGATTGAACCGGCTTCTTCCAGCTGATCTGGAAATGAAATATCACCCCTCCTACCATTTTCTTCTCGACAACTTTGCATTAAGGCGATAAATAGGATAACTGTATATTGTGTACTGTATAGACACATCATACAATATCGTGTTGTTTTTAGGTCTAAACGTCCTCAAACGCTATGGGCGACGATTTTATTTCTACAGCTGGCCGGACGGCAAAAAATTCACATCAGGAGAGTGCAATAGTGACAAAAAGAGAGAAAAATCTGTTACCAATTCCGGCGGGTCTTAAGGTCCCGGAATTTACCAGCAATGCCCTGACGGTTCTGGAGCGGCGCTACCTGATGAAAGATGAGAACAGCAAGGTGATTGAAGAGCCGATCAATATGCTGTGGCGGGTGGCCACCACTATTGCGGCCGGCGAGCTGCATTACAACAAAAAGGCCGATGTCGAAGCGTTGAGCCTGCAGTTTTACGAAATGCTGGCCAATTTTGATTTTCTACCGAACTCACCGACCATGATGAACGCCGGCCGGGAGCTCGGCCAGCTCTCCGCCTGCTTTGTCCTGCCTATTGAAGATACTATGGATTCAATTTTTGAGGCGGTCAAGCAGACAGCGCTTATCCATCAAAGCGGCGGCGGCACAGGGTTCTCCTTTTCGCGCATCCGGCCGAAAAACGATGTGGTTCACTCGACAAAAGGAGTATCCAGCGGTCCGCTCTCCTTCATGCAGGTCTTCGATGTTGCCACAGAAACCATCAAACAGGGCGGCACCCGGCGCGGTGCCAACATGGGGATCATGCGGGTCGATCACCCGGATATCATGGATTTCATCAAGGCTAAGGCCGACCACTCCATTCTGCAGAACTTCAATTTGTCCGTAGCGATTACAGACGAATTCATGGCTGCCCTGGCAGCAGACAGTGAGTATGATCTGATCAACCCGCGTAACGGCCAGATGGTCGCCAAACAGGATGCCAGCAAACTATTCCGGCAGATTGTCAAACAGGCCTGGTCTTCCGGAGAGCCGGGCATTGTCTTTATCGACCGGATCAATGCCTACAACCCGACTCCGCAGGCCGGCATGATCGAAAGCACCAACCCCTGCGGCGAACAGCCCTTGCTGCCCTATGAATCATGCAACCTGGGGTCGATCAACCTGGCCAATATGGTCAACGACGGCCAGATCGACTATGACAAACTCGGCCGTACCGTTGACCTGGCCGTCCATTTTCTCGACAACGTCGTTGACATCAATCGCTATCCCCTGCCGGAAATCGAAACCGTCACCAAGCAGAACCGTAAAATCGGCCTGGGTGTCATGGGGTTTGCCGATCTGCTGATCCAGCTGGGCCACCCCTACTCCTCATCCGAGGCTACCATGGTTGCCGAAGAGGTTATGCGCTTTATCGATGAGCAGGCCTTTGCCAAATCATGCCGGCTCGGCGAGACCCGCGGCGCCTTTCCCAACTTTGCCAAATCAATTTACGGGCAAAAAGACCCCAAGCAGCCGGTGCGTAACGCTACCCGCACCACCATCGCGCCGACCGGGACCATCAGCATTCTGGCCGGTTGTTCAAGTGGCGTAGAGCCCTTGTTTGCCGTTGCCTTTGTCAGAAGGGTCATGGACAACGATGAGCTGTTTGAAATCAATCCGCTCTTTCAAAAAATCGCCAAGGAGAAGGAGTTTTTCTCTACGGAGTTGGTGAAAAAAATCGCCCATCGCGGCAGCCTGCAGGGCCTTGAGGAGATCCCGGCAAACTATCGCCGGATCTTCGAGACCGCCCATGATATCAGCCCCAAGAACCATATCGACATCCAGACCGCTTTTCAGAAACACACTAACAATGCGGTCAGCAAAACCATTAACTTTCCCCATGATGCCAGCCGTCAGGATGTTGAGGCGGCCTTTCTCCTCGCCTACCACTCCGGCTGTAAAGGCCTGACCATTTACCGCGACGGCTGCCGCGACAACCAGGTGCTCAATATCGGCAAAACCGACAAGAAAAAAACCGCTCAGACGACCGGTTCCGTACTGCCTTCCCTGGTCAAGCGTAACCGCCCGAAAATGCTGCACGGCCGGACGTTCCAAATGAGCACCGGCTGCGGGCCGATGTACATCACCATCAACGAGGATGAAAATCGCCAGCCCTTTGAGCTGTTCAACACGGTGGGCAAGGCCGGCGGCTGCGCGGCTAGCCAGTGCGAGGCCATTGGCCGCCTGGTTTCACTGGCCTGGCGCAGCGGCATGAAACCGGAGCCGATCGTCAAAGAACTGATCGGCATCAGCTGCCACAAACCGGCCGGGTTCGGTGACAATCGGGTCACATCCTGCGCCGATGCCATTGCCCGGGCCCTTAGGGAGATGCTGGAGGAAAACAACGGCTGCAAGGACAAGAGCCTTGTTGAGGAGAGCATGCCGATTGGTGCCTGTCCGGAGTGCGGCGGGGTGGTGGAACATGAGGGCGGCTGCCTGGTCTGCCACGGCTGCGGCTATTCGGAGTGTGCCTGATCTGCTGACTGGCATTGCAACTATTTGACTAAAAACGGCTTCTCACCTGCCTGCACATGTGTGCGGATCAGCAGGTAAGAAGCCGTTTTTAGTTTGCCGGCTTTTGTTCCGGTAGTCCTTTCTTTACATATTCGCTGTAATTGGCCATATAGATTTCCGCCAGCGTCAAAAAAGTTGTAGCGATTAACGGCCCGAAGATAATACCCAGAACACCAAAGAGGCTGATGCCGCCCATAACAGATAGAAAAACCAGCAGGGTATGCATCTGCACCCGGGAGCCCACCAGTTTGGGGTTGATTATGTAATCGACCACAAAGACCATCAACATATAAAAGATGAACAAAAATAGGGCGGAGCCGATATCCCCTTTGATGGCCAACACGACACAGGCCGGAATCATAACAAGACCGCTGCCAACCACGGGGAGAAAAGCGAGGATAGCTACAACCATACCCCAGAGGATAGGCGGACCTATCTGAAAATAGGCAAATGCAAGACCACCCATCGTGCCTTGAATAAGGGCGCAGACACCGTTGCCGATCAAGACGGCTCCGGCTGTTTTTTCAAATTTATTGATTAACTGCCGGAGTTGGTCATCGGGAAGTGGTGAGAGGCTGAAGAGAAAATCATGCAGTTTACCATGGTCCATGAGCAGAAAAAAGGTGGCGACGACGAGCATCAGCAGCTTGATGGCAAATCCCATGATATTGGCAGCCCAGTAGGTTACCTGGTTGTAGAAATAAAGCCCGACTGCCTTAGTCAGGGCGGAAATATGGCCGCTGAGATCTTCGGGCTCAAGTGTGATCCCGACTTGTGCCAAAAGCTGCTTTAGCAAGATAATAGTGGGATTTTCCATAAAAGTATTAACCGTAAGGCTGAACTCAACGTCTCTGGCATAGAGATAGAAAGCGTACCCTTCCCGGGACAGGGCGACGATAAAGAAGGCTATCGGCAACAACACGACGAGAATGGCCAGGCAGCAACAGAGCAAGGAGGAGATGATCGGAGAGAGTTTCCGGTTGATGAACCGGTATACCGGTTGAAAAATACTGGCCAGCAGATACGAGAAGATCAATACGGAAAAAAAGGGCAGTAGCAGCTTGCCCAACAGCAGTACAGAGATCAGAAAGAGAACCAGAAAATATTTGAGGACTGTTGGGTTTGGGGCTTGATTTTTCATATATAGCTCAATATCGACAGGGTTGGCGGGTTGCCCGGACAGAAGCATAGAATTTTTCCAGCATTATAATCCAACTTTTTCAGTTCACCCATAAGTTTAGTTTTTCCGCACTGCCAAAACCAGTTCTTTCTCGATCCGAAACAAATAACTTATTTCAATAGCGTTAATAATCAGCTATATTGACTGTTTTGCTTCGCCTGAGGAGCCGAAGTGAAACCGATGTCCGGTCTTTGGAGGAGAGCCTTGATGGATTTAATGATTGAAAAAGCACAACCTGACGATTTGCGAGAAAAACCTGACGAAAACAACTTGGGTTTTGGCAGGTACTTTACCGACCACATGTTTACCATGCAGTATCAGGAAGGCCAGGGCTGGCATGAACCGGTTATCTCCAGATACCACCCTTTTACCGTCGACCCGGCTGCTATGGTGCTGCATTATGGTCAGGCAATTTTTGAGGGCCTGAAGGCGTATCGCGGCAAGGACAATCGGGTTTATCTTTTCCGGCCCACGGCCAATCTCGCAAGGATGAACGTATCTGCTGCTCGCATGTGCATGCCGCAGATAGATGTCAATCAGGTGCTCAACGCCCTGCAGGAACTCATCCGTCTCGATCAAGAGTGGGTGCCCAAAGCCAAAGGCGCTACCCTCTATATCCGACCGACCATGGTGGCCACCGAGGCTGGTCTTGGCGTGCGGGCGGCCAAGCAGTTCATGTTTTTTATCATCTTAAGCCCGGTAGGCGCCTATTATCCGGAAGGCTTTAATCCGGTCAAAATCTATGTCACCGACACCTATGTCCGGGCAGTGCCGGGCGGGGTCGGCCATGTCAAAACCGCCGGCAATTATGCAGCGAGCATCATGGCTGCCGTTGAGGCTAAGAAACAGGGCTTCACACAAGTCCTTTGGTTGGATGCCGTGGAACGCAAGTTCATTGAGGAAGTCGGCACCATGAACATTTTTTTCCTGATTAACGACGATCTGATCACCCCACCGCTTGGTGGTAGTATTCTTGCCGGGGTTACCCGGGACTCGGTGCTGACTATGGCCCGCGCCTGGGGAATCAAGGCGGTTGAACGGCGGATCTCGATAGAAGAGGTTTTTGCAGCCAATCAACAAGGGACGTTACGGGAGATATTCGGAACTGGTACTGCTGCAGTGATTTCACCGGTTGGTTCTCTTCATTATCAAGGCAGAGAGTGTCTGATCAATGAGGGCAGAACCGGTGCTCTGGCCCAACGCCTCTTTGACGAACTGCAGGCCATTCAGTATGGCTGGAAGGATGATCCTTACGGCTGGACCATGGCCATCTAAGCTGTTTAGCTTATAACAGAGTACAAAACACAGACTTCTAATTTTTTAAAAATTTTCTCCCTTGATTTTTGCACATCCCGTGCCTATTGTTTGCCGCAACCTTGATTATGGGCGGATTTTTGGTACTGAGTCCCGGCTTTTTAACGAGTTTATGCCTGTTAACAGCATGCTCGTCCCCCTGAAGCCAACAATAATCAAGTTGTTCCGTGTTCGTAAACGGCTCGAAATCCACCAGGCAATTATTATAGGGTGTGATAAGCCGACGGAATCGGATTTGCTGACCGATTTCATCAGTGACGGGTTGTTTATAAAGGACATATAGTGTTCGCTAATTAAACAAATCATTAATTTTCAAATGGAGGTGTTACATGAAGATTCGCCCATTGAATGACCGTGTGTTGGTGCAAAGGCTTGAGCAGGAAGCAAAAAGCAGGGGTGGTATTATTATTCCTGATTCCGCTAAAGAGAAGCCGGTAGAAGGCAAGATCATAGCTGCTGGTCCTGGCAAACTTAACGAAAAAGGGGTGCGCGTCGCCCTTGAGTTAAAGGTTGGTGACCGGGTATTGTTTAGCAAATACGGCGGCACCGATATTAAACTGGATGGTGAAGATTACCTCATCATGCGTGAAGATGATATCCTTGGTGTAATTGAATAAAGCTGAGTTGAGCAGCTTGCCTGCTCATACGAAACTTATGCCCTTGCGGTATAAGAACGGTTTCGTAATACGAAAAACCTTTAATGGTTAAGCACAAATAAGGAGAAAACTGCTATGGCATCAAAAGATATTAAATTCGGCGTAAAGGCCCGTGAATCGATTCTGGTCGGGGTCAACACCCTGGCTGACGCGGTAAAGGTCACCCTCGGCCCCAAGGGTCGCAATGTTCTGATCGAAAAATCCTATGGCGCACCGACCATCACCAAGGACGGCGTTACCGTAGCAAAGGAGATCGAACTCAAGGACAAGTTTGAGAATATGGGCGCCCAGATGGTCAAAGAGGTTGCCTCCAAGACCAGCGATGTGGCCGGAGACGGCACCACCACCGCCACCATCCTGGCTCAGGCCATTTATCGGGAAGGTTCCAAGATGGTTGCTGCCGGCAGCAACCCGATGGACATCAAGCGCGGCATCGACAAGAGTGTTGAGGTCGTGGTTGCTGAATTGAAAAACATTTCGAAACCAACTAAAGAGCAGAAAGAGATCGCCCAGGTCGGCACAATTTCCGCCAACAACGATGCGACCATCGGCAATATCATTGCCGAGGCCATGGATAAAGTCGGCAAAGAGGGCGTTATCACAGTTGAGGAAGCCAAGAGCATGGAGACCTCCCTTGATGTGGTTGAGGGTATGCAGTTTGACCGCGGCTACCTCTCCCCCTACTTTGTGACCGATGCTGAAAAGATGGAGGTCAATCTTGACGAGCCTTACATCCTGATCAACGAGAAGAAGATCAGCAGCATGAAGGATCTGCTGCCCATCCTTGAGCAGGTTGCCAAAATGGGTCGACCGCTGGTCATCATTGCCGAGGACGTCGACGGCGAGGCCCTGGCTACTCTGGTGGTCAACAAGCTGCGCGGCGTCTTGAATGTCGCGGCTGTCAAGGCTCCGGGCTTCGGTGATCGCCGCAAGGCAATGCTCGAAGATCTGGCTATCCTGACCGGCGGCCAGTGCGTCTCCGAAGATCTCGGCATCAAACTTGAGAATCTGACCTTGAATGACCTTGGTACTGCCAAGAAGATATCTATCGATAAAGATAACACCACGATCATTGACGGCGCCGGCAATAAAGAGAAGCTTGCCGCCCGTGTTAAGCAGATCCGGGCCCAGATCGATGATACCACTTCTGATTATGATCGTGAAAAATTGCAGGAGCGGTTGGCCAAGTTGATCGGCGGGGTTGCCGTGATCAATGTCGGCGCTGCCACCGAAGTTGAGATGAAAGAGAAAAAAGCCCGAGTCGAAGACGCCTTGAACGCTACCCGCGCCGCAGTCGAAGAGGGTATTGTGCCTGGCGGCGGGGTTGCCTATATCCGCTGCATGCGGGCTCTGGCAGCCTTGAAGCTTACCGGTGACCAGAAACTCGGCCAGGAGATCATCATGCGCTCCCTGGAAGAGCCGGTCCGCCAGATTGCCAACAACGCCGGCATGGAAGGTTCGATCATCGTTGAAAAGGTGAAGAATCTGAAGGGCGCCCATGGCTTTAATGCAGACACGGAAAAATTTGAAGATCTGATAGAAGCCGGGGTTATTGACCCGGCCAAGGTTACCCGCTTTGCTTTGCAAAACGCAGCAAGCGTGGCCAGCCTGCTTTTGACCACCGAGTGTGCTATTGCTGAACATCCGGAAGAGAAATCCAGCGGCGGCGGTGGCGGAATGCCTTCCGGCGGCATGGGTGGCATGGGCGGAATGGGCGGAATGATGTAAGACTCCTCCTGTAAATTTTGGAGTTTTGCCCCCGAAAACAGTAATGGGGCTTTTCTGCCAAAGGAAAGCCCCATTACTGTTTTATAAGGTTGGCAGGTTTTTGTTGACATTAGAGGTAAAATTTACCATATAGTACCATCTTTTTATGGCGATGTAGCTCAGCTGGTTAGAGCACGCGGCTCATATCCGCGGTGTCCGGGGTTCAAGTCCCTGCATCGCCACCAAGTCATCATCCAGTATCATCCGATACTGTCCAAAAGCCCTGAGAAATCAGGGCTTTTTCTTTTTCTTGTTGTCCAACAACATCCATCTTGATATAGTGAAATCCGAAGGTTTTGGGGGCTGATAAATAAAGAAGGCCCCCAAAACAAAATGGAAGCCCCCAAAAAGGAGGAAAACCCCATGCCTAAACGGATTGCGCCGCTTACCGACACTAAAGCAAGAACCTTCAAGCCGACTGAAAAGCCCCAAAAACTTTTCGATGGTGGGGGCCTTTTTCTTTTGGTCACTCCGACAGGTGGAAAATTTTGGCATCTCAAGTACCGCATCGATGGTAAAGAAAAAAAGTTGACCCTTGGGGCATACCCTGACGTCTCTTTATTAGAGGCCCGAATGAAGCGTGACCATGCAAGATCCTTAGTGGTCGCTGGTATCGACCCCGGAGATGCCAAGAAGGCCCAGAAGGCGGCAAGCACACAAGATACTGAAACCTTCGAGGTAATAGCCCGAGAATGGCACACTAGGTTTGCGCCCTCTTGGGCGGCCAGTCATGCCAACAAAATCATAAGGCGACTTGAATTATATATCTTCCCCTGGATCGGAGATAGGCCAATCAAGTCTATCACAGCACCGGGCCTGCTGGCGGCATTGCGGAGAATTGAAGCGAAAGGCACCCTTGAGACCGCACACCGGACACAACAAAACTGCGGACAGGTCTTTCGATATGCCGTAGCCACCGGCAGGGCTGAACGCGACCCGTCCGGCGACCTTCGCGGAGCTATCCCCCCGGCGTCCGAAAAGCACATGGCCACTATCACCGACCCGAAGGAAATTGCTGGCCTACTGCGCTCCATTGATGAATACAAGGGTAGCATTGTCACCCGTTGCGCCCTACAACTGGCCCCCTTAGTCTTTGTCCGCCCTGGCGAGCTACGGCAAGCGGAGTGGGTGGAGATCAACCTAGAGGCGGCAGAATGGAGAATCCCGGCGGAGAAAATGAAGGCCGGTGTACTACACATCGTCCCATTATCCCGGCAGGCATTAACTGTGCTGCAAGAGATCAAACCTTTAACCGGGCATGGCAGGTATGTTTTTCCAAGCCCTCGAACAAATTCAAGACCGATGAGCGACAACGCTGTTTTGTCCGCCTTGCGGCGTATGGGTTACAAAAAGGATGAGATGAGCGGGCACGGTTTTAGGAGTATGGCAAGCACATTATTGAATGAACAAGGCTGGAATCGTGACGCCATTGAACGGCAACTTTCACATGGCGAGCGGAACAGCGTGCGTGCGGCCTACAACTATGCGGAGTTCATGCCGGAACGTAAGAAGATGATGCAGGGCTGGGCCGATTATCTGAGCGCGATCAAGGCCGGGGCAAAAATTATCCCAATCAAGGCCGCGAATGGGTGAAACATCTATACTACTTGCCAGAAAAGCTTGGGGCAATGGAGAAAATCTACCGGATGCTGACAGTGGAACAGGCGACGATCATTTCTTTGCGGATGGCAAAATTGATTGAATTGTAAGACAACTCACTGAAATCATAGCAATAAATAAGCGTCATTTTTTTGACGCTTATTTATTGATTTTTAAATAATCTCTAGTATTATGAAAGAAACTATCGGCTAGTTGGACGTATAAAGATTTAATAGGATTTCTTTGCGAACATAGAGCGTGATTTGTTCTACTGTTTTTTAACTAATTAAAATAATTAGAAAAAATTATTGATGTTTTTTAGTGTAAAAGATTGTTTATTAAAAAATCATCGATTAAGATACCAAGCGTATCTCATACGAGCCCGTTAGGGCTAAACTTATCTTGATTTCTTTGGTTGCTTTAAAGAATAAATATTTAGGCGATCATGGCTTTGTGTCATGGTCAAAAAAAGGAAAGGCCAAATACCCTCATTCTTGGCGGATCGAGGTATCGGCCTTTCAAATCACTCACAGGGAAACAACTGAGAGGTTATCAAGATAATAGCAGACAATTTGTAAAGTGCAAGTGTTTACCTAATCGCTTAGGTAACAATTTTGCAAACGCAAAAAATCTTTTTTGATACAGTCTGTTATCCTTCCTTGTTCACCCCCTCAGGTGTTTCCCTCAATAGTCCTATGGACTGAAGGAAACATTTTCATGGTTGAAAACAAAACGTACATTCAAATTTTAAGACTGAGCGGAGTTCTTGAACGAACCGGCTTAAAACGAGCAACCATCTACGCCTTCATTGCTGCCCGGAAATTCCCGGCAGCAATACCCCTGGATGGGATTCTCAGGAGGTCGAGGAATGGTTACAATCCCGTAAAGCGGCAAGGGGGTGAGCCATGACAATTAATAATCCCCAAGAAAAAGCGCAATGCCATTTAGATACCCGGAAAGACGTAAAAGAAACAAGCCCATTTGTCCAGATCAAAAAAGGCGCGATCATTACCACCTCTCTTGATGTTGCTGAGAAATTTGGCAAAAGACATGATCTTGTGTTGCGGACAATACGAAACCTTGATTGTTCCCATGACTTTTCGCTCCTCAATTTTGCGGAGCGAAATTACATCGATGATCGGGGAAAAAAACAACCAATGTATGAAATTACCCGTGACGGATTTTCGTTTCTTGCTATGGGGTTCACCGGAAAAAAAGCGGCGGGGTGGAGGGAAAAATATATTACTGCCTTCAACGCTATGGAGCACGTCTTGCTCAATCAGTCGAACCTGGCCTTTCAGGAACTGAGAAGGTCGGGCAAAGTAATCAGGATCGAAGCCACCGACACCATCAAGGATTTTGTCGAGTACGCCACGGCGCAGGGCTCCAGTAATGCCAAACACTATTACGCAAACATAACCAAAGCCACCAATAAAGCTCTTTCCCTTGTCAAACAGACATCCGGAAATCACTTCCGGGACATGCTTGATAATATGCAACTTCTATCTTATTTGCAAACTGCTGAGTTTATCGCCTGCAATGCCCTCAAGGAAGGCATGACTGCTGGACTTGACTATAAAGACATATATCAGTTATGCAAAAAAAGAATAGAAGCTTTTGCCTCAACAGTGAGACCGTCTTTGGTTATTAATTCATAATAATGACGAAAAGTTAAAGGAAATTACTGCATAAAAAAATGAATAATCAAAGTTAGGAAAACAAAAGTGGGCAAAAAAACCGGAAAAATGAAGCCCGGAACCTTCATCTTACGAGAGGTGATTATGTCGCGGGCATATCACGCACTTAGTGGGTTTGCCCCTCAATTGCTAATTCTATTTCTCAGCAAGCGAGACATCAGAAAAACAGACAAGGTTTGCACAAACTCTGACTCAATCACCATGACCTATGCAGAACTTGAGAACATATACAATCAAGGGCAAGAATTCCGTGGCTTACCTAAAGACGGCATCAGCAGACCTCGAATAATTCGGGCATTTAATGACCTGCTGGAAAAAGGCTTTATCAGTATTGTGAGGCAAGGCGGGGCATACAAACAAGACAAGTCAATCTATGCCCTTGAAAATGACTGGCGGCAATGGAAACCCGGTGATGTCTTTAAAACGAGAAAAAAAGATTCCCGCACTCTAGGATATCGAAAGCCACAAAACCAAATGTCGCGTACGGAAACGTTACCCATACACACGCACGAAAACGTTACTCATACGGCTCAATAAATGGCCTCTTAGGGTAATGAAAACGTACCCATTAAAAATATGGTTTATGACGAATTATCATGCAGTTAACAAAAAATACAGTTTTAGGGTATGGGTAACGAAAACATATGCGTTAACATGATAAGCCATATATACGGCGAAGCCAGGCCTTGATCATTTGTACTTGAAATTGAACTAAAAATCACGGGTGGTAAACTTTGGCCCTACTTGAGAGATTATTAAAATGGCAATCAGGCATACAATCCGAAAGGCGGCACCCGGATTATTACCCTGACTGCAAGGCGGGCGATTATCGAATATTGCAAAAAGTGTATGGGATTCAATAACCACGATGTCAGAAGATGCACTTCCAAGCTATGTGCATTGTTCCCATTCCGAACACACGACTCTGCAAAATATACGGTTTAAATAACCTAAAATAACCGGCCTATGATGGAATTTTCTAAGCAAGGTTAAACGAAACGACTGCCGGCAATACTTGCCTTCACCATGAATAGAATGGCAGTAAGTTACGGGTTATTGTGCAATGCCTACAGTTTCTATCATTGAATGTATTGCGGCGGTTAACACAGGTGAAAATGTTTACAAAACACAAATCAACCGCAATCCCATAAGGGACTAGAGATTCAGACATTTCAGGTGTAAGTAAAACGTATATTTGCTTAATGATTTCGATAAAAAAATAACGAGGCGAACTATGGGCGGTTTTGGATCGGGGCGTCGGTCAAGGTACAATTCAAAAGCAATAACGGAAGGTCAACACTCGATTGATGTTAGATGGCTAAAAAAGCGGGGGTATCTACGGCCTGGCATTAGTGGTACGTTATCCTGGTCCTGGCGAGGTGAACAGACCGGCATCATCGGCTTCAGGATGGAACAAGACCGGATGGGATTAAACTACAAGCACAAAAAAAATGGCGGAGAATGGGAACCTGTTGAACAGACAATCACATTTTACCAGACTCCTTGCAACTATGGCGGACACCGGAAATGGTTTATTTGCCCTCATTGCTGGCTACGGGTTGCAATACTTTATGGGGTCGGAAAGTATTTCTTCTGCCGCCATTGTCATGACCTGACCTATGGCAGCCAGCAAGAAGACTGGCCAGACCGTCTTATGAGAAAAGCCAGAAAAATTAGGGAACGTTTAGGAGTAAGCCGCGACCTTTCTGTACCAATCTTGTTCAAACCGAAAAACATGCACCAAGACACTTTTGACAGGTTAAGAAAAGAGGCCGACTTTGCAGACCATCTGGCAATTGTGATTATGGGCAAGCAGTTAGGTCTGATCAGGCATGATAAAAATGGACCATTTCTTTAGGGCGGATTCCATAACCTAGGTGGTGGCTTCAAATTACAATAAAAAAAAACAGCGTACACATTTACCCTTGATGTTGAGCATAAAAATACCTCCTGTGACTATTATATGTGGCCAGGTAAGCATGTCAAATAGAATGACTAGAATAATTTTTCTTTACATTCCTGAGTCAAACAGATAACAACTAGAAATATCAATTTTACCATAATCTCACAACTTTCTTAAGGGGTGAAAATGAGAAAAAAATTGCATGTATTTAATGTAATCTTTTGCCTTTTGACTGGTTTGTTGACTATTTTTGTGACTGGTTGTAGCTCTCTTGAAAGAAAGGTAGCTCTCTTTGACAAAAAATATCAGGGCTATATCAACTTATCACAGATTGAAAACATCCTTGAAAATCCTGTGTCTTTTAATGCCTGCATAGCTGAAGAAGTATCAGACATGGCATATTCTTCAAAACAACTTGCAGAAAATGGCTATTTGTTGGTTGGAGACACTATGTTCAATGACAGAAAACATTATTCAGTTGCGGTTGCAAAAATTCATTGTGGAAAAATAGGAGCGGAACGCGCACTTTTTAACTCTCAATTAGTTTCATCTTCTCAAGTAATAATTCCATATAGCACACCGCAAGTTTCTTACGCTAACACAACCTATCAAGGGCAACTTGGGAATTATATCGGTTCTTCAACAACTTCTTTCACTCAATACGTTCAAAGAGAAATCCGTTATAATGTGAATACTTACAGAAAATGGGCTAGTTATTGGGTAAAAGCCAAACCCCCAACTTTAGGGGTATATTACGATAACATGCCTGACAAGTCAAAGTACGAAGCAGAAACAAACAGCGGTGCATATGTTTATCTTGTGATTAACGACTCTCCAGCATTTAATAGTAATATAATTATTGGCGATGTGATAACAGAGGTTGACGAAGAAAAAGTGATTAAACCGGAAGATTTGACACGGGTTCTTCAACAAAAAGCTGGTCAGGATGTTGTTTTTAGTATTATTAGAAAAGGGAAGCCAATTAGAATAGCACTTAAATTAAATCCTGCGGCAAGCAAATAATTAAAATGCCCCCCCTTATAATCATTCATAGGCAAAGTACTGGTTATTTCACAATGCGTTGGCAAATGAACAATATGATATGTTAAATGGGAACCATTCAAGCCTATATATGTTGAGATAGATAGGGGTTTTGCAATGAAAATGGTTATGTTATTGTTTCTCATTTTAACGGCCTCTCATGCCTATGCCGACGATCGTAGCATAGCATTGAAGGAGAAGCCCACATACGTGGCAGTCGAAAAGGTGCACAAGACTGCATTGGTAATCGGGAACAGCACCTATCTATTATCCCCTTTGAAGAACCCTGCGAACGATGCAAAGACAATGGCAAAGACACTGCGGGAGCTTGGGTTTGCCGTGGACGAACGTATCAACCTGAACCAGAACGATATGAAACTAGCGATCGAATCATTCGGAAAAGTCATCAAGCAAGGCGGGGTCGGGCTGTTCTTTTATGCTGGCCACGGTATGCAGGTGAATGGCAGGAACTATCTTATCCCTGTTGATGCAGACATCCAGGGCGAACCAGAGGTGGAAATTAAGGCGGTAGATGCAGGGGCGGTACTCGCCAAGATGGACATGGCGAAGAATACCATGAATATCGTGATCCTCGACGCATGCCGGAACAATCCTTTTTCTCGTAGCTTCAGGGCCGTAAATCTGGGACTCGCTTCTATGAACGCGCCGAGCGGAACCTTGATCGCTTATGCTACAGCTCCCGGTTCAATAGCAAGTGACGGGACTGGCGAAAACGGGCTTTATACCCAGGAGGTTGTCAAGGCGATTAAGAAGCCCGGCCTAAAAATAGAGGATTCATTTAAGATGGTCCGCACTTCGGTCAAACAACAGACAGGGGACAAACAGGTGCCGTGGGAATCATCGTCCCTTGAGGGCGACTTCTACTTCTCTGGTGCGACAGATACTTCCCGGCTCGATGGCCTTGCTGAAGGGTCGAAGGAACGACAAGCGGAGTTAGAACGTCTGAAGAAACTTGAGATTGAAACCGCGAAGCAGAAGGAGATGGAGCAAGCAGAAATTGAAAAGCTAGAAGGAGAACTAGCGTTGTTGGATGCACAGATCACTGTCATGAAGGGGAAACTTGGTTCAGGAGCAGTCGGACCAGACGACAGCCTCGAAAATATGCTAGCCATGGTTGAGAAAAAAGAGGCTGATGCGCAAAAACTCGAAGAACTTAGGCAGCAAAGAAATGCCGAAATAGTTCGACTCAAAAAAGAGGCAGCGACGAAACGCAAAACTGAGATCAAGAAAGATATAGCCGCTTTTGGGAAGATCGCTAATTCTCCCTATGGCAAGGACATGATTTCGTCAGCATGGAAGAGCCTGACGACCAAGTATGCATTAATTGAGGGGATAGAGAATATTAGAGAAGGAGATATAAATGCAATAAAAGCCTTACTTCTGGGGAATGATGAGGCGAATTTCACTAAAGATGATTTAGTTTTCTACAAGGATTATGTTTTGGATGTTAGTACCAATTTGATGTGGACGAGTGATGGAAACATTGCAGGGAAACAGATGAATTGGGATAATGCAATGAATTGGGCAAGCAACTTGCAGTATGGCGGTTACAGCGATTGGCGATTGCCGACTAAGGAGGAACTGGAGTATTTTACGAAGCGTGGTAGAAGCAGCCCATCAGAATATTTTAATGGGTTGGGGTTCACGAACATTCAGGCAAATGACTACTGGTCGTCCACTATAAGGGAGGGACACCCGGACTACGTGTGGTTCGCGGGTTTCAAGGCTGGCAACATAGGTACCTCCAATAAGCAACACATCCACATGTATGTACTTTTTGTTCGTGGCGGACAATGAGCAGTAGGCTGTTTTTGATAATTTGATTATTTGGTCATTTAATTTGCTTGAGGCAGGGTCAGCGGGGACTCAATCAAAAACAATATAGTCGCCTTCCCTGCCTACCCATGGTAGGGTGCTTGAGACAAATGGTAATTTGAATGGCATTGATTTGCACAGCTCTTTTTCTTTTGGGGGCTTATTTGGGGGCTTACTATTTTTTAGACATAAAACAAATCGTTTAATTATAGATAATTATACCGTTAGTTCAATGGACTGCATCCCATTTTTAAACTAAGGCTGTAATCTTAACAGGTTACGGTCTTATTGTTTTTACGGCTGCATAAGCAATTGCTAATTATCGCGCTATCAAGTAAAATAGGTATTCATGTTTTTCGGGACAGGAAGACCGGAGTTTCTACCATAAACAGGGGTTTATGAACAGATCCAGCAATATGGCTATCAAGGTTGGTTTGTTGAGCGGGTTGCTGCTTCTGGGGGCAGAGCGGCAGGTTCTGGCCTCAGAAGAGCATAAGGTCGCCCGCAATGATCAACAAGCGGATCTTGATCTCTTCGCGATGTACTTCAGCGACGAGAACCTGGTCGAGGTTACCAGCCGGGTGCCGCAGCCCTTGCCGCGGGTAGCGGAGAACTATTCGATTGTCACGGCCGAGCAGATTGAGGCCATGGGCGTCCACAGCGTCGATGAGGTGCTGAGTCAGCTTCCCGGCATGATTGTAACCTTTAATCACCGAAACTTTGGCGATTTTGGGACATACCGGACCCACGGCCTCGGGTTTATCGATGCCCCCCATGTTCTGCTGCTGATCGACGGGGTGCGCCTCAACCCGCCCTCTCAGGCCCGGGCCGAAACCAATGGCATCCCGCTGCAGATCATCAAACGCATCGAGGTGATCAAAGGGCCGGCCTCCTCGGTCTGGGGCTCATCGCTAGGCGGGGTCATCAATATTATCACCAAGGATACCGGCAAAACCGTGACGCCCCGAGTGACAATGTCAGCCTCCGGCGGCGAGGCCAACACCCAGGACTATAACGCGGATATCGCCGCCCGGGTCGGCCACCTCTCCTATTATCTCTATGCCGGTCGCCAGGATTCGCAGGGTTTACGCAATGACCGCTGGTTCGCCAACAACCGGCTTTACGGCAAGCTTGAAACTGCGCTAGGAGATGCGACAAAAATTGGCCTGGCACTGGGCAGCAGCAATCCTGAATACCTTGAAGGTAATTCGGTAAGTTCTGATACAACGGCGTATCGTACAGCAGCCCACTCCTGGGGCAGTTTGAGCCTCGAAACCAGCCCGATGACCGGGGTCGCTCTGCATCTGGCCCTGCAGAGCGCCAAGATGGACTGGTGGCGCCAGGATAATATGCTCAGTACCGGCGCTTATCTATGGGATTTTGAATATGCTGATGAGACCAGAGGGGGGGAAGCCACTCTTGCTATAAGCCGCTGGCCGGGCCAAAGCATCGTGCTGGGCGCTGAGCTGGAGCGCGACGAAATGGAGATGCGCAGCTCTTGGGATGTCATGTACCCGATCTATCAGGAGAAAAGAGCTGTCTTTCTCAACGACAGCATCACCTGGGGACCTTTGACCGTGACTCCGGGCCTCCGCTATGACCACAGCTCGCTGATCGGCGAACAAACCAGCCCGAGCCTGGCGGCAGTCTATAGGCTTGATGAGACGACCCTGCTGCGGTTCAATGCCGGCTCCGGGTTTGCCCAGATGCCGCTCCTGCATTTCTTGCCTTTTTTCAATCCCCAGATCAAGCCGGAGATGATCAAATCAATCCAGGGCGGGGTTGAAACAACCATCATGGCAGCGGTGCGGTTCAAAACGACCCTGTTTCACCATGGCATCAAGAAGACCATTGATTATAATACCTCGACTAACACTATGCCGATTCAGCGGGACGGGATAGAGGCCGAGATCGAGACTCTGGAACTTTACGGATTTTCAGCCGGCCTGAACGGAACCTATATCCACGAACGCAACCGGTTGAGCGGCCGAAATCCTCCCCTGGATATTGACGGAACCAACGACGATATCACCGCCATTAATCTGGCCTTCTCCTATCGCTATGCCGATCTGCTCAGAACCAGGCTGGCCGGCCACTATCTCTGGCAGGATAGAGTGGAGTGGCAAGGGTTTGCGGATCATGATTGCAGCGGCATGCTCTGGGACTGGACGATTGGCGTCATGCCCAAATTGTTTGCCACCCCAAACCTGACGCTCTTTGGCTCGGTTCACAACCTGTTTAATAACACCGTCTACTTTAACCCGGAGAAAAAGAACCCCGAGCGCTGGGTCGAGGCCGGGATCACCATCAAGTATTGAAATTTTGCGATAATTCCTTTAATTTCAAATGATTATATTGTCAACTCGACAGGCTGTATCATAAGACATAATCCGGCGCTAGCCAGTGCCGTTCGTTAAACGGCTCGATTCCTCAATGGCTTCGAGCCGTTTCTTTTTTTGTATCATCCGATGATGTCAAAAATTTGCAATGCCGACCGATTACCCTCTTGATATTCTCCCACGACAATTATCCAATCTCCTTGCAAAAGAAAACAGTTGTTGATACATGAGAAGAGGAAGGTTTTTAAAAAAATATTGAATCTTCTATACCCCTATTTTGAGCCCAAAAAGCATAAGAGCAATTAATGGCCCTCAAGAAATCCGAACTCTACTCCTCACTCTGGAAATCCTGCGATGAGCTGCGCGGCGGTATGGATGCCAGCCAGTACAAGGATTATGTCCTTGTACTCTTGTTCGTCAAATACGTCTCGGATAAATACGCTGGAGACCCCAACGCCCTGATTGACGTGCCGGCCGGCGGCAGTTTTGCCGATATGGTAGCGGCCAAGGGCGACAAGGAGATCGGCGAGCGCATCATGAAAATCATCGAGAAGCTCGCCGATGCCAACGATAGCCTTAAAGGCGCGATCAACGTCGCCGACTTTAATGACGAGGAGAAACTCGGCAAGGCGCAGGCCATGGTAGACCGGCTGACCAAGTTGGTGGCCATTTTTGAGGGCCTGGATTTCGGGCGCAACCGGGCCGAGGGTGATGATCTCCTGGGTGATGCCTATGAATACCTGATGCGCCACTTTGCCACCGAATCCGGCAAATCCAAGGGCCAGTTCTACACCCCGGCCGAGGTCTCCCGCGTTATGTCGATGGTCATCGACCTGGCCGCTGCCAGCCATGCCGACCAGAGTATCTATGACCCCACCTGTGGTTCCGGTTCATTGCTATTGAAAGCCCATGACGAGGCCTTGAGCCGCACCGGGCTGAACCTTGCCATCTACGGGCAGGAGATGGATAACGCGACCTCTGCTCTGGCCCGCATGAATATGGTGCTGCACGACTGTCCAACCGCTGAAATCTGGCAGGACAACACCCTGGCACACCCACACTTTAAGCAGAACGAATCGACCATCAAAACCTTCGACTACTTGGTCGCCAATCCGCCGTTTTCCAACAAGGCGTGGACAACCGGCCTTAACCCGGCCAATGATCTCTATGACCGTTTTGCTTACGGCACCCCGCCTGCCAAGAATGGCGATTATGCCTTCCTGCTGCACATGCTGAAAAGCATGAAGAGCACCGGCAAGGCAGCGGTTATCCTCCCCCATGGCGTACTTTTCCGGGGTGGCGCGGAAGGTGGGATCCGCACCCGCATCGTCAAGCAGGGCTTCATCAAGGGCATCATCGGCCTGCCCGCCAACCTGTTTTACGGCACCGGTATCCCTGCTTGCATCATCGTGCTGGACAAGGAAGGGGCAGCGGGTCGCCGGGGTATCTTCATGGTTGATGCCAGCAAGGGCTTCATGAAGGACGGTAACAAAAACCGTCTGCGCAGCCAGGATATCCATAAGATCGTCGATACCTTCAACCGCCAACTGGAGACACCCAAGTATGCGCGGATGGTGCCGCTGGCCGAGATCGAGGCCAACGACTTCAATCTCAACCTGCCGCGCTATATCGACAGTACCGAACCGGAGGATCTGCAGGACATCGCGGCCCATCTCAAGGGCGGCATTCCCAACCGTGATATCGACGGTCTCGCCGCTTACTGGCAGGTCTTCCCCAGTGTCCGCCGCAAACTCTTTGGCGATGCCGATCGTCCTGGATACAGCCAGCTCAAGGTCGAGGCCGGCCAGATCAAGGCAGCCATCTTCGGGCACCCCGAATTTACCGCCTTCAACCAGCAAGTCACCCGGTTGTTTGCGGCCTGGAAAGCGGCCAATACCCCGCAGCTTATTGGCATCAAAAGGGGGGATCGTCCCAAGGCGATGATCGACAACCTCTCGGAAAATCTGCTGGACGATTTTCGGAGTTCGACCAGAGTGGCATCATTGATCAACCCCTATGGTGTCTATCAGCACCTGATGGACTACTGGGCTGAGACTATGCAGGACGATGCCTGGATGATCGTCAGCGACGGCTGGCAGGCTATGCAGGACGGCAAACCCAACACCGACCTCATCCCCACCGGACTCATCGTTGCTCGCTACTTTGCTGCCGCGCAGGCTGTCATCGAACAACGGGAAGCCGAGCGTGATGCCATAAGTCGCCAGATAGAAGAGTTGGACGAAGAGCATGGTGGCGAGGAGGGGTTGCTGAATGAGGCCAAAAACGATAAGGGTAAAATTACCAAGGTTAGCGTCAAGGCACGGCTGACAGAGATCAGGTATGATCCGGAGTCTACCGACGAGCGAAAAATGTTGGAAAACTACCTTAATCTCAGCGAGCAGGAGGCCGTTGCCGGCAAGAAGGTGAAGGAGGCCCAAAAGGCGCTCGACACCAAGGTGGCAGCAAAATATCGTCAGCTCAGCGAAACGGAGATCAAGACTCTGGTAGTGGACGACAAATGGTTGGCCACCCTCACCGCCAGCATCCAGGGCGAACTCGATCGGGTCAGCCAGGCCCTCACCGGTCGCATTCGGATCCTGGCTGAACGTTACGCTACTCCGCTGCCGCAGCTTGTTGACGAAGTGGCCCAGCTTGCCGCGAAAGTAGATGAACACCTTAAGAAGATGGGGGCTCAGTCATGAACAGTAACCCGACACCTACCCTGCCTCCAGACTATACCGAGTGGCTGACCATCCTTAAACAGCGGATCCGCGGAGCACGCCAGCGGGCACTTCTTGCTGCCAACGAGGAACAAATCCGCCTTTATCACGACATCGGGCGCGAGATTTTGGAGCGCCAGGGTCGCGAAGGTTGGGGAGCCAAAATCATAAACCACCTCTCCGCCGACCTTCGTTCGGCCTTCCCGGACATGAAGGGCCTTTCCAGCCGGAACCTCCATTATATGAGGCTTTTCGCGGAACAATGCCCAGATCTCCGATTTGTGCAGCAGTCTGCTGCACAATTGCCCTGGTTCCACATTATCATCCTGATCACCAAGCTCGCCGATCCCGTTTTGCGCGACTGGTATGCGGATGAGGCCCTCCGGCATTCCTGGCCGCGCGACACACTGTCTGTGCAGATCAGAAACCAACTTCATCTCCGCCAAGGTCTGGCCATCACCAATTTTGATAAACGCCTCACGCCGCCCCAGGCCGGACTCGCCACTGAAATCCTCAAAGATCCCTACCGTTTCGACTTTCTTGGACTGGGCGACGAGGCGCACGAGCGCGACATCGAAAATGCCCTCGTCCGCCACATCACCCGTTTTCTTCTGGAGTTAGGTGCAGGGTTTGCCTTTGTTGGCCGCCAATTCCCTCTGGAGGTTGAAGGCGAGGAGTTTTTCATCGACCTGCTTTTCTATCATACCCGGCTCAAATGCCATATTGTGGTTGAACTGAAGGCCACTGCCTTCAAGCCCGAGCATGCCGGTCAACTCAACTTCTACCTCGCCGCAGTGGATGCCCAAGTCAAGGCGCCTGACGACAAACCAACCATCGGTCTGCTGCTGTGTAAGACCAAAAAGCGGTTGGTGGCGGAATATGCCCTGTCCGGTATCGACAAACCCATGGGCGTAGCCGAATACCAGTTGGTGAAGGCCTTGCCCGAACCTTTGGATACCTGCCTGCCGACCATCGAAGCCCTGGAGGAAGAACTATCCCGTGATTTGGAGCAGGAGGAGGACAAGCCAAGCCATGACTGATTACGACACGATGCTTCACTCCGTGAGCGTCATCGCCGAAAAGATCCAGGGGCTGCAAATCCTTGCCGTGGATCAATACACGCCTGTGGTGGAAGCCATTATCATTACCCGCAGCCGCGATGTCCGGCACATCCAGCACACCCTTGATCACCTGCTCGACTTCGCCTGTCACCCTGCCGGGCTGCAACTCTTCAAATCTCTCTGCCGTTACTACTACCGCATCGACCCAGCCGCCACGGTGGATTATATTAACACATACCGTGAATTGTGGGACGCCGACGAGACGGAGGGGCAGGCATGAGCGCGGAGGTGAAGCTCGGCTATAAGCAGACCGAGGTGGGGGTGATTCCGGAGGATTGGGATGTTAGTAAGCTTGGAGCCATAACGACCTATAAAAATGGCAAGGCACACGAAAAACACATTGAAGATTTTGGCCACTATGTTGTTGTCAATTCAAAGTTTATTTCTACAGAAGGAGAGGTCCGCAAATATGCAGCCGACTGTTTTTGCTCAACGCAGGTCGGCGATGTTCTGATGGTAATGAGTGATGTTCCAAATGGAAGGGCTATCGCAAAATGTTTCTTGGTCGAAGGCGCTGATAACTATACTGTAAATCAGCGAATCTGTGTTCTGTCGCCAACCCAAATCGAGGGAAAGCTACTTTTTTATCTGCTTGACAGGAACAAGTATTACCTCGCATTTGATGATGGCGCTAAGCAAACTAATCTCAAGAAAATTGATGTCCTGGCGTGCCCGCTAGCTATTCCTCCTTTGTCTAAAGAACAACGCGCCATCGCCGCCGCCCTGTCGGATGTGGATGCCCTGCTTGCCAAGCTCGACCAGCTCATCGCCAAGAAGCGCGAACTCAAACAGGCCGCCATGCAGCAACTTCTCACCGGCCAAATACGCCTTCCCGGCTACCATGGCAAGTGGGAACTAAAGCGGTTGGGCAGAGTAGCACCGCTACAACGTGGTTTTGACTTGCCAAATCCTCAACTCAGGCAGGGGCCTTATCCAGTGGTATACTCCAATGGTATCTTAAATCACCACGCTGCTTTCCAAGTAACGGGGCCTGGCGTTGTTACAGGACGTTCAGGCACTATAGGTAAGGTCACGTTTGTTGAAAACGACTTTTGGCCTCACAATACTTCCCTTTGGGTAACGAGCTTCATAGGGAATGATTCCAAGTTCGTCTTTTACCTCTACACATGGCTTGGCTTAGAGCGTTTTGCCACTGGTTCAGGTGTTCCTACGCTCAACCGGAATGATGTTCATGCTTTTGAAGTTCTGATTCCCCTGACAGCGAAAGAACAAACCGCTATCGCCACCGTCCTCTCCGATATGGACGCCGAAATCGCCACCCTCGAAACCCGGCGCAACAAAACCCACGCCCTCAAGCAGGGCATGATGCAGGAACTGCTGACCGGACGGATTCGCCTGGTATGAGCGTCGACGAGACGCCTGTCCCGCGATGACAGGCCCAGTCATATATAGCAAGAATCCCTTTTTTCGCTACATGCGGCAAGAAGGGAGTTGACCCCCATCTATACATAAGTTATCATAGGTTATCAAATTTTATTAACCAATGAATATTTTGGTATAATCATGGATCCCAGACGTAACCCCTATGCCCCTGGCGCTGGTACCCCGCCCCCTGAACTGGCGGGACGTGACGACATCATCGAACGGGCTGCTGTGGCGCTTTATCGCATCGGCACCAAACGGGCGGCCCGTAGCGTGGTCTTGTATGGCCTGCGCGGCGTCGGCAAAACCGTACTCTTGCAGCGGATCAGCTTAGCCGCCGAGACTGAAAATTTTGTCCCGGTGTTTATCGAGGCCCCTGAGGAACGTTCGTTGCCCGCTATCCTCGGTCCGGCCCTCAGGGCTGCTCTCATCCGGATGAGCAGGGGCGAAGCGGCCAAATCCGCCCTGCGCAAGGCGCTTGGCGCTTTGGCCGGTTTCGCCCGCATCGCCAAACTCAAATATGGGGATGTGGAGTTCAACGTCGATTTCAGCCCAGAGCCCGGGGTGGCCGACAGCGGTGATCTGGAAACCGACATAACCGATCTGTTGGTCTGCGTCGGAGAGACGGCCGCCGAGCGTAAAACTGCGGTGGTCCTGTTCATTGACGAATTGCAATATATTCCGGAAGTCCAGCTCGCTGCACTGATCACAGCCCTGCACCGTGCCAGCCAAAAGCAGCTACCCATCACCCTGGTGGCCGCCGGTTTGCCGCAGTTGCTGGGGCATATGGGCCGGGCCAAATCGTATGCCGAACGCCTGTTCGAGTTCATCCCCGTCGGCCCGCTGGAAAACGATGCGGCCCGTCAGGCTCTGTGCGTCCCTGCCGAGCAGGAGGGGGTGACCTTTAGCGAAGAGGCTATCGCGGAAATCTTACGCCGTACCGAAGGCTATCCCTATTTCATTCAGGAGTGGGGAAAGCATGCCTGGAGTGAGGCAACGGTTTCACCCATTACTCACGCCGATGTCTTACGGGCCAGCGAGGTCGCTGTAGCGGAATTGGATGCTAGTTTCTTCCGGGTCCGCTTTGATCGGCTGACGCCAGCGGAAAAAAGGTATATCCGGGCCATGGCGGAATTGGGACCAGGTCCCCACCGATCCGGCGATATTGCCGATCTCATGGGCAAGAAAAATTCCGCTGTTGCCCCTGTCCGTGCCCACCTGATCGAAAAAGGCATGGTGTACAGTCCAGCCCACGGCGATACCGCCTTTACCGTTCCCTTATTCGACGGTTTCATGAAACGGATCATGTCATTACTTTCATAAACAGGGACAATTAATCGAATGAGCACTATCGGCCAGATCGAAAAGAAAACCCAGGCCCGAGTCGTCGCCCTGTTTCGCGACCGGCTGGGCTACGGCTATCTTGGCGACCGGATAGACCTTGATAACCGCAACATCGAACCTGAGTTGCTCACTGCCTGGCTGCAGGGGCGCGGGATCAGCGAAACCCTGATCAAGCGCGCCCTGTATGAGCTGAACAAGGCAGCGACCGATACCGGCAAACACCTCTACGACCGCAACCGGGAGGTCTATAACCTGCTGCGCTACGGCGTTAAGGTTCAGCCCGGCGCGGGTGAAAATCATGTCACGATCTGGCTGATCGACTGGAAGCACCCGGCAGAAAATAACTTCGCGATCGCCGAAGAGGTCACGGTCAAGGGGGCGGATGCCAAGGCCGGCAGCAAACGCCCGGATGTGGTAATCTATATCAACGGCATGGCTCTGGGTGTCTTGGAGTTGAAGCGCTCCACCGTTTCGGTATCCGAGGGTATCCGCCAGAATCTGGACAATCAAAAGAAAACGTTCATTCAGCCTTTTTTCTCGACCATGCAATGGATCATGGCCGGCAACGACAGTGAAGGGCTGCGCTACGCCACCATCGAAACGCCGGAAAAATATTATCTGAAATGGGTTGAGGAGGATGTAGGGGCGTATGGCCATACGCCCTTACAATCCGATGGCCATACGCCTCTACCGATGAACCCGTTGGACCGCCACCTGTTGCAGGTATGTGACAAAAAGCGCCTGCTGGAGCTGATCCACGACTTTGTGGTGTTCGACGCCGGCACCAAGAAAGTCTGCCGGCAGAACCAGTATTTCGGTGTCAAGGCCGCCCAGGATTTTATCCGCCGGCGTGAGGGCGGCATCATCTGGCACACCCAGGGTAGCGGCAAGTCGCTGACCATGGTCTGGCTGGCTAAATGGATCCGCGAGAACCGTGAGGGCGCGCGAGTCCTGATCATCACTGACCGCACCGAACTGGACGAGCAGATCGAGAAGGTGTTCAAGGGAGTCAACGAGCAGATTTACCGCACCAAGAGCGGGGCGGATTTCATTGATAAGCTGAATCGGACTGAAGAGTCCCTGATCTGTTCGCTGGTCCACAAGTTTGGCCGACAGGAGAATGGCAAGACGGATGATGATGCAGGAGCCAAGGAGTTCATCGCAGCCATCCAAAAGCTGCCGCCGGACTTTAAAGCCAAGGGCGATATTCATGTATTCGTCGATGAGTGCCATCGGACCCAGGGGGGCGACCTGCACAAGGCCATGCGGAAGTTGCTGCCGAACGCCCTGTTTATCGGCTTTACCGGTACTCCGCTTTTGAAGACCGACAAGGCCAGGAGCATTGAGGTTTTTGGCCGCTACATCCATACCTATAAATTTGATCAGGCGGTGCGCGAGGGTGTGGTCCTGGATCTGCGTTATGAGGCGCGGGACATCGACCAGGCCATCACCTCCCAGAAGAAGATCGACGAATGGTTTGACGCCAAGACCAAGGGCTTGAACGATCTGGCCAAGGCCCAACTCAAACAAAAGTGGGGCACCATGCAACGGGTGCTGTCCAGCCAGTCGCGCCTGGAGCAGATTGCCGCCGACATCCTGCTCGACATGAATATCAAGCCCCGCCTGATGGACGGCCATGGCAATGCCCTGCTGGTGGCGGGCAGCATTTACGAGGCGTGCAAGTTCTATGAACTGTTCGCCAAGGGAGAGTTGCACGGCAAGTGCGCCATCGTCACCAGCTACACCCCGCATGTGGCCGATACCAAGGGTGAGACCACCGGCGAGAGCGAAACAGACAATCTGCTCAAGTATGGGGTGTACTCCCAGATGCTGGCCGACTGGTTTGACGAACCGGTGGAGAAGGCAATCAACAAGGTTGAAAAGTTTGAGCTGGAGGTGAAGAAGAAATTCATCGACGAACCAGGGCAGATGAAGCTGCTGATCGTGGTGGACAAACTGCTCACCGGCTTCGATGCCCCATCGGCGACATACCTTTACATCGATAAGAAGATGGAAAACCACGGGCTGTTTCAAGCCATCTGCCGGGTCAACCGGTTGGACGGCGACGACAAGGAGTATGGCTACATCATCGATTACAAGGATTTGTTCAAAAGCCTGGAAGGCGCGGTGGAGGATTACACCAGCGGCGCCCTGGATGGCTTCGACAAAGAAGACGTGGCCGGGCTGCTGGAAAACCGGCTGGAAAAGGCGCGGGAGGATCTGGAAGAGGCCCGCGAAAAGGTCAAGGCCCTGTGTGCGAACCGGTCGAAGCGCCAAGGGATTCGACCGCCTATCTCCGCTATTTTTGTGCCAAGGATTCAGGCAATGCCGACCAACTCAAGGATAACGAGCCGAAACGATTGAAGCTCTACAAGTATGTGGCCTCCCTGCTGCGCGCCTATGCCGGCATCGCCAATGAACTGGCCGAGGCACGGTATAAGCCTGCCGAGATCGAGACGATCAAGGCCGAGGTCGATCACTACACAAAGGTGCGTGACGAAGTGAAGCTGGCAAGCGGTGACTACATCGACCTCAAGGCCTATGAGCCGGCCATGCGCCACCTGATCGACACCTATATCCGCGCCGATGAGAGCGAGAAGATTTCCGCCTTTGATGACCTGAGCCTGATCCAGCTTATCGTCGAACGGGGCCCGGAGGCGGTGGAGGCCCTGCCCAAAGGTATCAGGAAGAGTGAGGAAGCGGTGGCCGAGACCATCGAAAACAACGTCCGCAAACTCATCATCAACGAGTCGCCAGTCGATCCGGCCTACTACGAGAAGATGTCCAAGTTGCTGGATGCGTTGATCGAACTGCGGCGCAAGGGTGTGGTGAGCTACAAGGAGTACCTGGAGAAGATTGCCAAGCTGACCAGAGAGGCAACGAAGCCGGGCGGCGGACCAGGTGGTTATCCGGCAAATATGAAGACGGCAGCCCAACGGGCGCTTTATAACAACCTGGGCAAGGATGAGAATCTGGCGCTGGCGGTGGATGCGGCTATTCAAAGCAGTCGGATGGATGGTTGGCGTAATAATGCCATGAAAACCAAGCGGGTGCGATTAGCCATTCGGGCCGTGCTGATTCCTGACTGTGCGCCGCTGATCATCCCGACTGACGATCATAAATTTCTGTCACAAGATGAAACCCCCTTTGTTACCGAGCGTATAGTCCAGGACGAAGCACTCGTTGAACGGATTTTAGAACTGGCAACGCACCAGAATGACTACTGAGACACACCACAACATCACGGTCAGTGGCATCACGGTGGAAGTGGTCCGCAAGGACATCAAGAACCTGCATCTCGGCGTTTATCCGCCCCTTGGCCGGGTGCGAGTGGCCGCCCCGCTGGTGGTCAACGATGAGGCTGTGCGGTTGGCGGTGATCGACAAGTTGAGCTGGATCAAGCGACAGAAAGCCAAATTTGCGGAACAACCGCGCCAGTCACAACGCGAGATGGTCAACGGCGAGAGTCACTACTTCCTCGGACGGCGCTATCGCCTGCGGGTGCATGTGCACGATGGCCCGGCCAGAGTCGTCATCCGGGGGATCGCCAGCCTTGACCTGTTCGTCCGCCCCGGCACCAGTTCCGAGCAGCGGGAATCCATCCTATTGCGCTGGCATCGGGAACAGCTCAAGAAACTGATTCCGCCCCTACTGAAAAAGTGGCAACCGGTTCTCGGCGTGCATGTGGCTGACTGGGGCATCAAGAAGATGAAAACCAAGTGGGGGAGCTGCAACACCACTTCACGACGGATCTGGCTGAATCTTGAACTGGCCAAAAAGTCGGTCCTGTGCCTGGAGTATATTGTGGTGCATGAAATGGTGCACTTATTGGAACGGCATCATAACGAGCGGTTTATGGCTTTAATGGATCAGTTCATGCCCCAGTGGCGGTTATATCGTGAGGAATTAAAGCAAGGGCCGTTGGGTTATGAGAGTTGGGAGTATTAACAAGATTCGCCTTGTTGGGTAGCGATGGCGCTTTATTCGCTCGCAATGCCACGACAGGAACAGAATAAATATTTCATATTCACAGGGCATACTACCTCTATCATCTTTAGACTGCTTTATACTTCCTGCCACTGCTAGTTATAAATTTTGACTTATTTGCTATTTCGTCTATCTTACGCAAGAAGTAATTTTGGACGGAGGCAATATTTGCAGGAATAGGTAACTAATGGAACCACAAAATTAAGTCTATTTAAGGAATAAAATGTCAGAAAGTGCTGATCCAATTTCATTTGCTGAGCTTTTCATTCTTGCAGAGCTAAACGCATTACTTAACCTTGAGGGAGTGAGTGATGAGTAACCAGTTAACTGAAAATACAATTGATACCCCGCAGACTATTACGAATGGTGAATGGATAAAAGAAAGAATGTTAGTATGCAAAGAGGCTTCAGAAAAGCTCGTTGGATATAGAGCAAGGATGTCAAAATCTGAAAACAAAATTACTCAAAAAGAACCATCTATTAATGACTAATCAGAAGTAATCGACAACCTGTCAAATTACTATATGAGTAATTTGGGGTGACCAACAAGCCTTTCATGACGGTATTTTTGACGGTATCAAAAATATTCTCACAATTAAAAATCAATAAAAACAATGCGATGCACGTTGATTCAATTGTCTGCATCGCCACCAGAACATAATCCGGCACTATGCTGTGCCATTCAATAACGGCTCGATTCCTCAATGGTTTCGGGCCGTTTCCTTTTTATGTCATCCTATGATTTCCAATAATATCCATTGACACCTTTCTTCAAACGGCACGAAAAACTAAAATAACATCTTGCGCTATTTTAGTTTTTGTATAAAATCTAAAATAGAAGCCGTGCTTATTTTAATTTCAAGCGGAGTTAATTCCCATGAAAAACTTCCAATCCGGCCGCTATGTTCAGCAAGGTCATTACAAAAGTTTTCAGCCTACCCCGATCAACCGGGCCTGGCGGCTTGACAATATGGAGCTGATCCAGTTGCTTGGCCAGGCGGATCGGGAATTGGGACGGCTGGATATGTATTCGGACTATATACCCAACATCGACCTGTTCATCAAGATGCATGTCCTGAAGGAGGCCACCCAATCCAGCAAGATTGAAGGCACCCAGACCAACATGGAAGAGGCCCTCCTGGAAAAGGAGGACGTGGCCTTGGACAAAAGGGATGACTGGGAAGAGGTGCAAAACTATGTGGCGGCCATGAATGGGGCGATTGCCCAGTTGCAGGCCTTGCCTTTTTCAGCACGATTGATTCGCGAGGCCCACAAGACCTTGCTGCAGGGCGTGCGCGGCACCCATAAGCAACCGGGGGATTTCAGGCACAGCCAAAACTGGATTGGCGGGGCAACGATCAACGATGCGGTCTTTGTGCCACCGGTCCATACGTCCATTGCTGAACTCATCGGCGATATTGAGCAATTTTTGCATAACGACACTTTCTATTTCCCGGAGCTTTTAAAGATTGCTCTGGTGCATTACCAGTTTGAGACCATCCATCCGTTCCTGGATGGCAATGGCCGGGTGGGGCGGTTGTTGATTACCTTGTATCTGATCAGTAAGGGGATGTTGAAGCAGCCGGTGTTGTATATGTCGGACTTTTTCGAGCGCAACCGCAGCCATTATTACGACAATCTAATGCGAGTGCGCGAAAAAAACGACCTGCTGCAATGGTTCAAGTTTTTTCTGGTTGGCACTATCGAAACCGCGAAAAGCGGCATCACAACCTTTGACAATATCCTTAAACTTCAAAAGCAGGCAGAAGCTCAGATCCGGACCCTCGGCAGTAGAACGGCAAACGCCCAGAAGGTTGTCAATTATCTGTATCAACGACCAATGATTGATGCCGCCAAGGTCGGGGAGGTGGCGAACATATCCCCGGCTTCGGCCTACAAACTGATTGCCGATCTGGAACAATTCGGGATTTTGAAAGAGATAACCGGTGGCAAGCGTGGCAAAATGTACGTCTTTGATGATTACTTGCAACTGTTCAAATAACAGCGGGTAAACGAGAGTTATGCAATCATCCGACATAGGGCCTATTCAAAGCCGTGTCGTCCGACCTGTTTCGCGACCGACTGGGCCATAAGGTCGAACTACTGCTCATGCCAAAATGGCAAAACATCCTTGCCAGATTGACAGAATGGCTGGGGTAAAATCTCTGCTTTTTTTATAATGTATTGTTATTACACAATATATAATCTTGGCACGCTTCTGGCATTAACTATAAGCAACAAGTGACACACCAACCCAAACTTAGCGGAGGCCCACCATGAACACCAATATCGCCAGCAGCAAGACAGAAACCATTGCCACCTCTCAAGCCGGTGTTGACACCATAACCAAAGCAAGCGTAGCTATCATGGGCGCTTCCTCAGCCCTTATCGGCCTCTGGGCAGTAGCCTGCTTCGCCAGTGTCCTTTTGAGCAATGGCCCGACCGCTCTGATTCAGGGCTGGTTCTCGGCAGCTATCGGCGTGTAATGAATAATCCATCTCTAACCTCAACCGCCCTCGATCATCTCGACAATGGTCAGGAGTTCGAAAAGGTTGGTGATCATATAATCAGGCTCCATGAGCCGCAGCAGCTCATCCCGGTTGCCGGCGAACTCGGGATTACTCCCTAGCCCTTTGGTCAAAGCCTCCTCCTTGGTCTCCAACCGGTGTTCGCCCTGATTGATCTTGACAGTCTGCATGCCGAGCCGTTTGGCACCGAACATGTCGGCCCAATAGCGGTCACCGACCATAACCGACCGTTCGAAAGAGCAGCTCAAACCCTTTTTAGCCTGTTCCCAGAGATAAGGATGCGGTTTCTGTTGTTCCGGCACGGCAGTGGCGTACACATAGCGGCCCGACGCCCCCATTTCCTGGCTGAAGCTGACAAAAAAGGGGCAAAGGCCGAGCCGAATGAGTTTCCCGGCCTGCTTGACCGGAATACCGTTGGTGATAACGGTGAGCTGGTAATGCTGGGAGAGACGGTTGAGTACGAAATGGGCATCCGGGGCCACCATCATGTTACCCTGCTTCGAATCCCAGTATTTCTCTACCCCGGCGGCGATGATCACCGCATCGTATTCACCATTAAAACTAAGACAGAGCCGGTCGAAATGGTCACTGGCGTTGGCGTCCTGTTGCCGGATCTCCTCAAGTTTGTTCAGGGCCTCGGCCAGAGAGGCCTGCAGCCCGTACTGAATCATCGCCTTAATGCTCAACTTCAGGGCAGCCTCCAAAAAATCAGCCGGCAGATAGAGAACGGAATCAAGGTCGAAATGGATACAGTCGATTTTCATGGATTATCTCTCCCTTCGGATGATCTTGCAGTTTTTCAGCGATATGGTAGTACAATATAAACCGGACCGAGCATATATGCGACAACCGATAATTAAACAGATTGGCGTTATTGAAGAGACCGTGCGCGGGGTTGTGGATCGGGTTACTTACCACAACTCTGACAACGGCTTTTCAATCCTGCGCGTCTTCCCCTTCAACAGTCCGCAGCAAATGGAAACTGTTGTTGTCCATCAGACCAAGGTCTTTGCCGGCGCCACCATGGAGTTCAACGGCGCTTGGACTGTTCATCCCCAGTATGGTCGACAATTTCAGGCGAACAAAGCTGTCGAAAGGAAACCAGCCACCTCTGCCGCCCTCGAAAAATATCTGGGCTCCGGCCTGATCAAAGGCGTGGGCCCGAAGACCGCCAAGAGCATTGTCGGCCATTTTGGCAAACAGACGCTCGAAGTTTTTGAAAAAGAGATCGATAGACTTACCGAGGTCCCCGGGATTGCACTCAAAAAACTGCAAATGATCAGTTCTGCCTGGACAGAGCATCGTGCCATCCGGGAGGTGATGATGTTCCTGCAGACCCATGGCATCAGCACCCTATTTGCCGTGCGAATTTACAAGCAGTACGGCGACCAGGCCATCCCCTACGTAACGGAAGATCCCTACCGTCTGGCTAATGATTTCTATGGAATTGGTTTTTTCTCAGCCGACAAAGTTGCCTTAAGTATTGGCCTGGCGACTGACAGCCCGCAACGAATAATGGCCGGGATCAAACACGTCCTGGCGGCCAGTCGAGATTTCGGCCACTGCTATCTGACTGCATCGCAGATAGCAGTGCAGGTTACAGAGCTGTTGGAATTAGACCTTAAAAATCGACTCTCCGGGTTGCTTGCCCGGATGGAGCAGGATGGGCAACTGATGGTCCGCCAGCTTGCCTCACCAGACGGGGCAACAGAAGCCTGTTATTACTCTAAGTCCCTGTTTTTCGATGAGTTATATGTGGCCAAAAAAGTCGTGAGCTTTGGCAAAACTCCCCAAATTGATCAGGAGAGGGTGAAAAAATGGGTAACCCGTTACTGCGAGTTAAAGAGCATATCATTAAGCGCTGAGCAGGCCGCCGCCGTTAACCGTATCGCCTCTGAAAAGTTCTCTATTCTGACCGGCGGCCCTGGTTGCGGCAAGACCACCACAACCCTGGTGATCGTAAGATTGCTGGAGGCGATGCAGCTCAAGGTATTGCTTGCTGCGCCAACCGGTCGGGCCGCGCAACGGATGACCGAGGTGATTGGCCGCGAAGCAAAAACAATCCATCGTCTGCTGGAGTGGCAGAGTGTCAAATTCAAGAAAAATGAAGAGGATCCATTGGATGTGGATTTCCTGATCGTCGACGAATGTTCCATGCTGGACATCAATCTCACCGCCTCTCTATTAAAAGCTGTCCCGGAGCGCAGCCAGGTTCTGTTTATCGGCGATGCCGATCAACTGCCCTCAGTGGGCGCCGGCAATGTCTTAAAAGATATGATTGCCTCAGGTAAGGTGCCCTATTTTAAGCTGACCAAAATTTTCCGCCAGGCCCGGGAGTCTCTGATTATTCAATATGCCCACCAGATCAATTGCGGTACAATGCCTTACATTGATTCGCCATTCAAAAAACCGGAACTATGGCACAATAAAATTGATTGCCTGTTCCTTGATTCAGAGGAAGCCACCAAAGAGCAGTTGTCCTTCGTGGGCAAAGTGAAACGGTTTCACGACCTCAAAACATCTGAGTTTGACGCCGACTCAGAAAATGATGCCAACCTTTACGAGTTCCGCACCAATGAGCAATTAATCCCCTATGAGAGTGAATTAGTCATCCCCAAGAAATTTCAGCATGTCAATCTGGATGATGTCTACAAAGCTGAAACCAGGGTCGAGGAGCTGCTCGCAGTTTTAAAAAAGGTGCATCCCTGGTCATCGCTGCACTATGGCCTGGCTGCCTCTGATATTGTCCGAAAACTTTACATCGAGTGGATCCCGAAATATTTTGGCAAAAATTGTGAGATCCAGATCCTCTCCCCAATGACCAGAGGGAGTCTTGGCACGGTCAATCTCAATACCATGATCCAGGAATCGGCCAATCCGGCCAGAGCGGGCAAAAGTCAGCTAAAGGTGGGTGAAAGAATCTTCAGGGTTGGTGACCGGGTAATCCATCGCCGAAATAATTATGACCTCGGTGTCTTTAACGGCGATATCGGCATGATCAAGGAGATTGACAATGAAGAGTTGACCTGTGTTATCGCCTTTTCTCCGGATAACCGGGAGGTATTTTATCAAAAGGATGATATTGTCGAACTGGACCTGGCCTACGCCATCACGATCCATAAGTCACAGGGTAGTGAATTTGAAGCGGTAATTATTCCGGTCCTCACCCAGCACTTTAAGATGCTGTTCAGGAATCTTATTTACACCGGTCTGACCAGAGCCCGGAAACTGGCTGTATTCGTCGGCACCCGCAAAGCCTTGGCCATGGCAGTGCAGAATCAGGATACCAGTCAACGGCAGACAGCTCTGCAGGAGTTGATTGCGACTGGTTCTGGAATTAGATCAACAGATCAAAGCTGGCGAGATCATTGACCGTATTACCTGTACCATAGTTTTTCATTAGAGAACCAAGGACGGCACGGGTCGCTTCGGTTTTGTTATTCATATTGTCAGCCAAAGTCGCTTTCGGCTGGCTGGTTGTCGTTGTTTTTGGGCCCTCTGATGTGGTTGTTTGTGAAGCAGAGCCGGTGCCATTGGCGTTTGATCCGTTGATTGCTCCCTGCAGACTTTTTAAGGTTGCCGCCGCATTGGCCTGGGTAGTAAGTTCGGCATTCTGTGGCACTTCAGGCGTTGTCACTATCTGGCTGCCGGTTGCCGGCACCTCATTTTTCTGTCCCAACGTAACGCCGGTACTCCTTAATTTGGCCTCTATCTTCTTGAAATCGGTATTTAAAGTCTGCCGCTCTGTAGCGGAGGTTCCCTTACTGGCGGCAAGTTCGGTTTTGGCACCGGCCTCGCTGAGCAGAGAAAACGCCTTTCCTGCCTGTTCAGCGCTGATCTTATTATCCCGTAGATCATTGGCCAGCTTAGCCACGGCCGCCTTGACCATTTTACCGGTCTTGGCAGCATCATCCGCTGTACTCAAACGATTTTCGAGAGGCTTCTGAGGCGCTGACGAATCTGCAGAGGTATTCTGACTACTGGTGGTGGCACCGGTGCCCGCACCTCCGGAGATTTCAGCCAGTCCTTTGAGAGCCCCTTTAATTGCCTGGAATGTAGAATTTAATTTTTGTCGTTCTTCGGAACTTACATTGGAGGAGGCTGCTTTTTCAGCGAGTTTCAGGGCCTGATCCATCAGGTTTGCAGAGGCCTTGGCAAGTTTATCTTCCATGCCTGACTGCGGGGAGAGCTTGACGGACACTGCATCGGTTGCCGGTTGCTGAACGGCATTATCCTCCAGCAGAACCGCAAGTTGAGCGCTCTTAGAGGCAGAAGCCTGTCCCTGGTATTGCGTACCGGCTAATGGCGGAATAGTTGTCATAATCTTCTCCTCCAAATCGTTTCTATTAAACTAATACAGCTCTCTTAAGGAGTCGTTGTGGATCAAACAATCGCATTTAAAAGGCGACCGTTCTCGTTTTCCGGGGCATTGGCAATGGTCTTGACGAAACGTTTGGCATTTTCCAGGACTACTCCCTGCTCGGGTTTGGTGGGCTGTGGGGATTTTGTCTCTGTTTCGCCGCTTCGTTTTTGTGCTTCGTTCTGATTGGCTTTCTGAAGTTGCTGATTCAGGGCATTGATCTGGGCTTCCAATTCCCGTTTGGTTTCGGTGATTTCCCTGAGTTCGCTGGTGGTGGTCTTGGTGGTGATCGCGGTTTCAGCCCCGGATTGGCGTCGTAACTCGTTGGTCACTACTACGCTCTGATTCCGCTCGTAACTGGTAGTGCTGGTAATCCTGGGGGTGGCGTTCAGTCTGCTGATTTCGCTCATAGTAGAACCTTCCGCACAAGGTAATCATCATTTATTAATGATCATAATAAATATTGTAACAAAGCAATGCAATTGCGGTCAACAGCAAAAAAATTATAATGTCAAAATAACAAGAAGATAATCCGGGTGAATAAAAAAAGCGCTCTACCTGCAGCGCTTTTTTTGAATTATTATTCAGGGGGCCGATTTAAGATTTAAATATCGTCTTCGTCATCTAGGAGAATCTCGTCCTCCTCCTCTTCTTCAACCTTGTCCTCGGTCTCCTCATCTTCAATCTCATCTGAACTTACCTCGTCCTCCTCGCTTCCTTCCTCGATATCTTCATCTGTCTCTTTCTTGCCGACGCGAACCTTGGTAGGCGGTAATACGATTTCAGTGATTTTTGCAACTTCCTGTCTAACCTTTAGATCTAGCAGACATGTATTGCATTCTGCTATGTGTTTTTCCATGAACGATACCATGCGAGCCGGGGCCAGAGCTTCATCCTGAACCTGCATGTACCAAGATTTAACGAGTTTTATCAATCGGTCGCATTCCATCGCCAACCGGCTCCTTCTTTTTAATTCATTGGGTTAACGGTCAAGATGTGTCAGCCTGCTCTGCAATGATCAGCCTGTTTTCTCATGACCGTTTAGGGGCAATTATTTTTTGTTAATAACAATATTTTGCATTTGGCTGTAAAAAGTCCAGAAAAAAGTTGTCACGCCGGTGAAGAAAATTTAAGATGCCTTGTAATCAAGTAATAACTTTCTAACTGGAAAGGAAGTGGTAAGGGCACTGGTGGCTCTCCCGGACTTCAAATCCGGTGCACCGGGTTAATAGCCTGGTGGGTGGGTTCGATTCCCATGCACTTCCGCCAATATTCCTTTAATTTCAATCAGTTCCGTCAAGCAAGACTTTACCCGTCCATTCCCCGGATTTTTCGGCTTTTTTATTACAGTAAAACCCTCGTGTTGTCAACGGATTACGAGTGAGTGGCGATGAGACTCTTTTCAGACTGGTCGCTTATCCGTTTTTTAGGAATGGATAGGCATTTGGGTTAAAAAATACTATCGGCTGTTTTTTGGCGTGGCGGAAAGGCGACAAAATCCCTTGTTTTTTATAGCAAAATCATCGGGAAATTACCGGGTAGTCCTTGTTTGTTTATTGCCTTGGCCAATATAATGAGCAAAAAAACAGTTAAAATTATTGACAGGCTGTTTTTAATCACTTAATTTTCCTTGAGCGCTGCTCCTGAAGAAATTTCCATCGTTCGGACACCTTTCATACAAGTTCAAAGATACTGGATTGATGGGATTTTTCAGGACAGCAAAACGCATTGCGGTATTGCTGGTTACCAGACACTTGGTAGGTTCGGATGAAACCATCATATGGCAATGGTACTGATAGCCATGCTGTTTTTGCTTATCAGCAACGCTTGGACATAAAAAGAAACAGTGGCCTATTAAATGAATTACATGCTTAACAACTTATCATTAACACATAAAAACTTGAACAAGGAGAAGAGGATGAAGAAACAATTGCTATTAATTACAGCCTGTTTTGTAACTACTATTACCTTTAGTTCAAATGCGCACGCCTTTGGTTTAGGTGCCTATGGATCAATTGGTGCTGGAGAGGCGGACTGGGAGATTGATTCGAGTAGCTCGCCGAATACCCCTACATTCAAGTTTGATATTGAAAGCCAGGGCTTCGGTTTCGTTATGGACACTAATGTGGCTAAGAACAATGTGTTCAATTACCGTCTGCAGATTGGTTATGAACAGGTGGAACAAACAAATCAAAAGGATTCAAAAGAAGTTTTAAATTTGAAAGGTGTCGTGATCGATAATGATTTCGGCTTCGGTATCATCAGAACCGCCCCTTTCCGGCTCTGGTTAGGCCCTGAACTCAGGCTTGCTTACTTAAGTGGTTCCCCAAGCTACGATAATGTGGAATACAATGATTTTGACATCGAACTCTTCGGCATTGGATTAGGACCAGTTATCGGTGCAAATATTAATCTTGGTTCGGTCGTTACTATCGGAATTAAGACAGGCTATCTGTTTTCAAAATTTTTCGGATCAGGAGAAGATAAGCTTTACAACTATAGTGAAGACTACGAAATTGATGATCAACAGTATTTTGTCAATATGTCGATATTATTCCGTATCGGTGAATAGCCCTGGTCATCATGAAACAGATGTTCTATTTTTCATGATTTTGAAAATATTTACTAATTATACCCCCCAGCGGTATCCAGTAACACAAAGGCAGGGTCTTTCAGTTGGCTCTGCCTTTTTTTACGCTTTAACATCCAGGCTGTGGTTGTGACCTCATCTGGCAAAGCTATACAGCCTTAATCTGCATAGACCTCGGGCGAGTGCCGGATAATGACGGCATCAACCAGATAAACAACATCCTCGGCGATATTGGTGGCGTGATCGGCGATCCTTTCCAGATGCCGACCGATAGACAGGACGTGCAGCAGACAACTTACCTGGTCAGGATGCTTGGGGATCTCCACCTTCATGCACTCGTAGATCTCCCGATTCAAGGCATCAATCTCCTCATCCTCAGTTCGAATAAGATAGGCAGCCTTGGCGTCCATGTTAACCAAGGCTTCGATACTCCGGCTCAGCATATCCTCGACCTTGTGGGCCATCCTGGTGTAATCGTATGGAATGCAGGCATAGTTGACGTTTGACAGATAAAGCGACCGCTCTGCAATATTGACGGCCAAGTCACCGACCCGTTCAAGATCACTGTTAATCTTCAATACCGCGACAATAAACCGAAGATCAATAGCGACCGGTTGGTGCAGGGCGAGAATCTTCAGACACTCTTCCTCGATATCCACCTCCATCTGGCCCACCTCGACATCCCGGTTGATTATCTGCTGGGCCATTCTGGCGTCTTTAGTCAGAATGGACTTGGTGGCAAGATACACCATATCCTCGACCACGGAACCCATGGTGATCACCTTTTTTTTGAGCTTCTCGATTTCCTTCTGCATGTGTGTGGTCATATCAGTTCCTCTACCCCAATCTCGTTATGAAAAGCTCAAAAAAATCCTCGCCAACACTGCTTAAGTCAGCGCGGTTCAACCGAACCGGCCGGTGATATAGTCCTCGGTCTGTTTTTCTTTGGGGTTGGTAAAAATCAGTTTGGTAGCGTTAAACTCCACCAGAGCTCCCTCATAAAAAAAGGCGGTGAAATCAGAAACCCGAGCGGCCTGCTGCATGTTGTGGGTGACAATAACTATAGTATAGAGCTCACGCAGTTCGCCGATCAGATCTTCGACGCGAGCCGTTGATTTCGGATCAAGGGCCGAGGCCGGCTCATCCATGAGCAGGATCTGCGGATCAACGGCCAGGGCCCTGGCAATACAGAGGCGCTGCTGCTGACCGCCGGAAAGCCCCAGGGCATTGTCGTTCAATCGGTCTTTCACCTCTTCCCAAAGCCCTGCTCTTACCAGACTTTTTTCAACGATGGCGGCAAGTTGCTGACGATCTCTAGTCCCGTGAATTCTCGGACCATAAGCAACATTTTCAAAGATTGACTTCGGGAATGGATTTGATTTCTGAAAGACCATACCCACCTTCCGGCGCAACTTTACGACATCAGTACCGTGCTGATAGATATCTTTTCCGCTGATCAGGACCTGGCCTTCAACCCGAGCGCCTGGAATGATATCGTTCATCCGGTTCAAGGTGCGGAGAAAGGTGGATTTACCGCAACCGGACGGGCCGATCAGGGCGGTCACCTGTTTGGCCGGCATCCCGACGCTTATTCCGAATAGAGCCTGATTGTCACCGTAATAAAAGTTGAGATCCCGGGAGACAATCTCGATATCAAAATCTTCCAATAACAGTGCTTGTTTCTTGTCTACCATTTGTATTTCTTCCTGTAATGGGCGCGGATAAAAATAGCCCCTAAGCTCAAACCCAACACCAGAAGAAGAAGAACCAGGGCGGTACCGTACTGCATAGGCCGCACCTTTTCCGCATCCGGATGTTGAGTGGCAAGGATATAGAGATGGTATGGCAGGGCCATAACCTGATCAAATATCGAATTGGGCAGTTTGGGTAGAAAAAAAGCCGCCACGGTCAGCAGGATCGGGGCGGTTTCGCCGGCAGCCCGACCAACACCAAGAATTGACCCTGTAATCATTCCGGAGAGCGAATATGGCAGAACATTGGTACGGATGGTCTCCCATTTGGTGGCGCCCAGTGCCAGACTCGCTTCCCGGTAGCCCTTGGGCACAGCCCGCAAGGCCTCCTCACTCGCCACGATGATGGTGGGCAGTACCATGCAGGCCAAGGTAAGGCTGCCGGAGAGAATGGAGGCGCCGAATCGAAAGAACAGGACAAAAAGGCCAAGGCCGAAGAGCCCATAGACAATCGACGGCACACCGGCCAGGGTAATGATAGCCATACGGATAATAGTGGTGAATTTTCCCTGAAAAGCGTATTCAGAGAGATAAATGGCGCTGCCGACACCCAGTGGCAAGGCTACGCTGATCGTCCCCAACACCAGATAAAAAGTGCCGGCGATCGCCGGCAGGATACCGCCGGACGCCCCGCTCTGGTGGGGATAGCCGGAGACAAACTCCCAGTTTAATACAGGTAACCCCTTGATAACGATATCAAAAAGAATGTACCCGACCAGGAGAACAATTGCATAGGTAATTGCCCGCAACAACCCATAGATAAGATTTTCGGAAAACGATCCGCTCATTGCCGCATCCCGTAGCGCCGCAGCACCTGCTGTCCGATGACATTAAGACCGAATGTAACCAAAAGCAGAACCACCCCAATACAAAACAGGGCCTGATAGTGGACACTGCCGAATGGCACTTCGCCCATTTCCGCCGCAATGGTGGCGGTCATAGTGCGGACCGGATCAAGCGGGTTAGCTGTGATGATGGCGGCATTACCGGTAACCATCATCACAGCCATAGTCTCACCGATAACCCGTCCTACCCCGAGCATAACCGCAGCAATGATACCAGGGAGCGCCGCCGGCACAGTCACCCGGAAGATAGTCTGCAGCTGGCTAGCTCCCAAAGCTAGAGAGGCTCTTTTATACACATGCGGTACGCTGTTCAAGGCGTCTTCTGAAATCGAAATAACTGTGGGAATGGCCATAATGGAGAGCAAAATGGCGCCGGTCAAAGCATTTAAGCCGGTATTTAAACCAAAAAAACTTTTAACCAGCGGCGCCAGCACCACCAGGCCGAAAAAACCCAGAACCACAGAAGGGATGCTCGCCAGAATCTCAATAAATGGTTTAAGAATCTCCCGTTCAAGAGGTTTCGCCAGTTCGGCGATGTAGATCGCGCCTAGCACGGAAAAAGGAATGGTGATCAACATGGCGAGTAAAGTAACCAGAGCGGAGCCAGATAAGAGCGGCAGAATTCCGAAGCGCTCCCGTTGAAAGGACACTGGTATCCATTTGCTATCAAAAAGCGCTGAAAGTCCAGGTGTTAAGGCAAATGGAGCCGCTTCTTTACCTAGAAAAAGAAAGATCAGCACCACTATTAAGACGCTAGTAGAGGCGGCGCCAATCAGCAACGTCTGGACAGCCCTATTCTTCCACATACTCTCACTTTATAGTAACGTAACCGGTTTCTTGGACAATGGCCTGCCCTTTGTCGCTCAAACAAAAATCAACAAACTGTTGTGTCTGGGCAGAAAGTTTTTCGCCTATATAAAAATACAACTTTCTGGCAATCGGATAAAGACCGGCCTTGACCGTTTCCACCGAGGGCTCGACAGCCGAAGACTTGTCGTCTTTGCGAACCGCCACGGTTTTGATGTCCTTGCCAGCTTTTTGTGCAAACCCAAGGCCAACATAACCAATGGCCCATTTATCAGTGGCGATTGATTGGACAACAGCCGAGGTGCCGGGTAGTAACTTTGCGCGCTCCGTGTAATCAGCCTTGCTCAAAACATGTTCCTGAAAAAAGACATAGGTGCCGGAACTGGACTCCCGGGACAGAACCAAGATCGCCTGATCCGGTCCCCCCAATTGCTTCCAGTTGGTAAACTCACCGGTGAAAATCTTTTTCAGTTCTTCTTGAGATAGAAATGAAACAGGATTTGCTTGGTTAATAATAATGGCAATGCCGTCAAGCGCCACAGCTACGCCCTGCGGTTTGAGATTCTTAGCGGCGGCCAGGGATAACTCTTTGTCATTGATCTCGCGTGAAGCGGCGCAGATATCGGTAGTGGCGTTGATTAGAGCGGCTATGCCTGTGCCGGAACCACCGCCTGTGACCGAGACCTCGGAGCCGATATTAATTTTCATAAATTCTTCGGCCCATGAACTAGTTAAATGAACCATGGTGTCAGAGCCTTTTATGCTAAGACCTTTATGGGTTTTCTGGGCTGCTTTTTCTCCTCCGGCGTTCTTATCTCCTTCCTGGTTGGACGCCTTACAACCGCCAAACAGAAAAATGCATAGAGATATCATAAATAACGCTTTTATCTTCATTTCAGCCTCCTAATATTAATTTTGATATATTTCGGCTTATTTGTTGCCGCCATTTACAATAAAAGCAACGAAAAAACAACCTGTTTCTATTATGACAGGTCACCTGCTGTCAAGGTAAAAAATCTTACTTTCCCTTGTTTCCTTAACATCTATTCTTCCGGCAACACTTGTCTCTTTATTATAAAACACTTATATTACCACTTATTCACTTCTGTTTTTCCAGAAAAGGAGTCGTTATGAAAATTTTCCTGCCTTTATTGTTGGCGATTGGTTGCGGCTGGTTGAGTTTTGCCGTCATTAACAAAAAATTTAAAGAGTGGTGTACCCCCTGACTGCTTGTCTACGGGTCTCTGGGTATGGGTCTCATATCCTTCTTTTTATTTGCCAAACTCTTCTCATAACCACTTGACGTTCTCTCTTTTTCCGGGAAAACTGCGATTGTTAAGGTTTACTCTCAAAAGGAGAATAACGCATGTTGGTAAACGGCGTCCCATATCGAACTATCTGGCCGGATCCATACGACCCCTCAGTCATCCACATCATCGACCAGCGTCATCTCCCCCATTGTTTTGTGCTTGAAACTCTGCGCTCTGTTGATGACGTTGTCCGGGCTATCAGTGAAATGCATGTCCGGGGAGCCGGCCTGATCGGGGCTGCTGCCGGTTTCGGGGTGTACCTCGCTGCCCTTGCTGCACCTGAGCACTCTTTTGCCACCCATATGCAAACCTCCACAGCTAAACTGATCCTTTCACGGCCCACAGCTCGAAATCTGGCCTGGGCTGTTGATCGTACACTTGCAGCCATGACTGGTGAATCAACCCTGTCGGCCAAAAAGGAAAAAGCCTTTATTACTGCCTGTGAGATTGCTGATGAAGATGCGGAGTTCTGCAGACAGATCGGCTTTCATGGTCTTTCAATCATCAAAGAAATAAGCAAACGAAAAAACGGTGCTCCTGTCAATATTCTAACCCACTGTAATGCCGGTTGGCTGGCCTTTGTTGATTATGGTTCGGCAACTTCGCCAATCTATGCCGCAAAACAAGCGGGCATAGACCTGCATGTCTGGGTGGACGAAACCAGACCATGGCTGCAAGGCGCCAAACTTACCGCCTGGGAATTAGCTCAAGAAGAAGTACCATATACCTTGATCGTTGATAACGCCGGCGGCCATCTTATGCAGCATGGCCTTGTTGACCTGGTGATTGTCGGCTCTGACCGGACTACCCGGACCGGTGATGTTGCTAATAAAATAGGTACATATCTCAAAGCCGTTGCCGCTAAAGACAACAACATACCTTTTTACGTTGCTCTGCCCTCTTCAACTATTGATTGGCGAATTTCAGATGGCCTTGCAGAGATTCCCATCGAACATCGCTCTGCTGATGAGGTCAATAAAATAACCGGATTAACAAACAATAACACCTTTGAAACAATTACTATCCCGCTTACAAATACCCCTGCCGCCAATTATGTTTTTGACGTGACCCCTGCCCGCCTTGTCACCGGCTTAATAACCGAACGCGGAGTGGTTGCAGCCAACGAAAAAGCCCTGCTCTCCCTCTTTCCGGAAGTTGTCTGAATTTCATTAAAAATGATTTGTTCAACTGTTTTTTAACTAATTAAAATAATTAGAAAAAATTATTGGTGTTTTTTATTTTAAAAGATTGTATTTTACACTGTTTTCTTTTACTATGTTGACGATATTAACAATCTCAATTATCAACTTTTATAATTCGTTATTTTTTTCCATTAATGGCTTAAACATTACCATTTCTCGCTAAATTTATTAGATATAATTTAGTTTAATACGATGTTCATTTGCTGTTCAATGTATATTGAAAAGATGTTAATAACTTTTTCTCTTTCTTCATTCTTAAAAAAATCCTGCTTAAAATTAATAAATAATCAAAATATTATAAACAGTTATGTTAGTTATCAACTTATAAACACTATTAATAACCTTAATCTTTTACATACAAATAATAATAATTAAGGAAGGTACATATGTCGCTTACTGTCAATATCGCAAAAGATGATTTTCTGGAAGGTCTGGCTCAAGTTCAAAATGTCACAGGCAAAAAAGGAACAATGGCTATCCTCTCTAATGTTCTTTTGCAAACAGCGGATAACGAACTGGTTATGACAGCAACAGATCTTGAAGTTGGAATTCGCTACAAAATTCAGGCGGAAATCCTTTCTCCGGGTACTATTACTCTGCCAGCCAGGAAAATTTTTGAATTAGTGCGGGTGGCTGATGCTGATTTTATTAAATTAGAGGAAAAAGAGAATAACTGGGTTGGTTTTAAGGCTAGTAAAACAAACTGCAATCTGGCCGGTATGGAGGCTGACGAGTTTCCGGCTTTTCCAGAATACAACCAAGAAAATATGTTTGATATAAATAGCGAAGTTATGAAGGATCTAATTGAAAAGACTATTTTTTCAGTGGCTCATGAAGGAGACAGCCAGTTCAATCTAACCGGAGTTCTTATAGAAAAAGAGGTAAGAGAAGAGAGATCTTATCTTCGAATGATCTCTTCGGATGGTCATCGTTTGACCGTTATGGAGAGAGAAATCGGCAGCGAAAGTAATGCAATAACCATTGATAAAAATACTATTATTCCCAAAAAAGGTCTTCAAGAAATCAAAAAATTCTGTGATTTAAATGATAAATTTTCAATAGGTTTTGAAAAAAATCAGACTGTTATTAAAACAGATAAATCTTTGTTAATAATCCGTTTAATGAATAAAGATTTTCCTGATTATAGAAATATACTTACTGTAATTAACAAGGAACAATTTTTTTTAATTGATAAAAATAATTTTCTTAATGCAATGAAAATTATGAATATATTTTCAGAAAATCAAGTAAATGCAGTAAAGTTTGAAATATTTGATAATGTAATTACAGTAACTTCTGAAAACAGTGATATAGGTAGTGCAAAAGAAGAAATAGAAATTAAATATGAAGGAGAAAGTTTATCACTCGGTTTCAACTGTAATTTTTTTATTGAAACGTTACAGGTAATGAATGGAGATTTAATTAAGGTCTATATAAGCACCGAAGACAATCCTTGTCTTATTGAATCAACCGAAGATGACGGTTTTGTTAGTATTATTATGCCGATGAAACTTTAGGACTCTCATGTTTTTGGCGGGCCTTGTCCCCATCAAGGGTTATAGAATAAAAAGTCGGGTCTTTTAATTGGGCACCAGCAAGGGTGCCCTTACATGTTTTATATTGAATGCATTTTGGCATATGGTCGTCCAGAAAAAACAATGAAAGGAAAAGCAAAGTGAGTGAAGAGATAAATTCATACGGGGCCGAGCAGATAAAAGTACTCTCCGGCCTTGAAGGTGTCCGGATGCGGCCGGCAATGTATATCGGCAATACCGCAGAGGAAGGTTTACACCATCTGGTTTATGAAGTGGTGGATAACAGCATAGATGAGGCCTTGGCCGGCTATTGTTCACTAATCAAGGTCGTCATTCATCCAGATAACAGCGTAAGCGTTGAAGATGACGGTCGCGGTATTCCGGTTGGCATGCATCCGACGGAAAAGGTTTCGGCCCTTGAACTGGTAATGTGTACGTTGCATGCCGGCGGCAAGTTTGATCATTCAACCTATAAGGTTTCCGGAGGGTTGCACGGTGTCGGCGTTTCCGTGGTTAACGCCTTGAGCGAGCTGACAATAGCCGAGATCAAACGGGACGGCTATACCTATAGCCAGACCTATCGTTACGGCATTAAACAAAATGATGTTGTCCGCGGTGAGCCAACCACTAAAACCGGTACCAGAATAACCTTTAAGCCAGACCCGCAAATCTTTACCGAGACCTTGGAATTCAAGTACGAAATTATCCAGGTTCGTTTACGGGAACTCGCCTTTCTGAACAAGAATGTCAAGATAGTCCTTAAGGATGAGCGGACCGGCGCAGATGATGAATTTCATTATGCCGGCGGGATTGTCTCTTTTGTAGAATATCTAAACCGGAAACGGACCGCAATCAACCAGGCGCCTATCTTTCTGGCCGGTGAAAAAGACCAGGTGCAAGTCGAGGTAGGATTTCAGTATTTTGATGGATATACGGAGCGTCTTTTCTCATTTGTCAACAACATCAATACCCGGGAGGGCGGCACCCATGTGGCCGGTTTCAGGGCAGCACTTACCAAATGTATCAACCGCTATGCCAGCGACGACATTGTTCCTAAGAATCTGCGCGAAAAGATGGAGGGCGACGATGTTCGTGAAGGTCTGACCTGTGTTATCTCTGTGCGGGTGCCTAATCCGCAGTTTGAAGGCCAGACCAAGACGAAACTCGGCAACAGCGAGGTAAGGTCTATAGTTGAAACGGTCTGTAACGAAAAACTGTCGATCTATCTGGAAAAAAATCCGCAAGAAGCCAAGAAGATTCTTTTTAAGGTGGTGGAGGCTGCCCGGGCTCGCGAGGCGGCCAGGAAGGCCAAGGAGCTGACCCGCAAAAAAGGTTCAGGCCTTGATCTGCTGATGGCCGGCAAACTGGCCGAGTGCCAGGAAAAAAATCCTGCTCTCAGGGAGATATTTCTGGTCGAGGGAGATTCGGCCGGCGGCAGCGCCAAGCAGGGCCGGAATCGGGCCAATCAGGCCATCCTCCCCTTGCGCGGCAAAATCATGAATGTCGAAAAAGCCCGGTTTGACAAGATCCTGAGCAGTGAAGAGATCAAGCAGATTATTGCCGCACTGGGAACAGGCATTGGTGCAGAAGACTTCAAAACAGATCACCTGCGCTACCACAAAATCATCATAATGACCGATGCTGATGTCGACGGCGCCCATATCCGGACCCTGCTCCTCACCTTTTTTTATCGGCAGATGCTCTCGCTTGTCGAGGGTGGTTTTGTCTATATTGCCCAACCACCGCTCTATCGTCTGGGCCGCGGCAAGAAAGAACAGTTTTTTATCGATGAAGACGCCTTGAGTCAACATCTTTTTCTGCAGGCCAGTGAGGCGATAACCGTCCGGATGAACAACAGTGAGGCCGTGCTGGTCGGCGAGGAACTGATTGATACACTTAAAAAACTTACTCGGTATCAACGGATCATCCAGTATCTTGATCGGATGAATCTCTGGGAGGCGATGATGAATTTCCTGCTGGCCAGAGGGGTGGTGTCGGCAGACCAGTTCAGCGATGAAGCCTTTGTCCAGAGTATAAAAAACGACCTTGCCGATAAAAAGATGATCTTGGGCAATATCAGAACGTGCCGCTGGCGGCCAAGCTGTTACGAGTTTGATGCTGCTCTCAAGGATAAAGCCCATCAGGTTACCACGGTTGGCCCCCAGATTCCGCTGATCCCGGAATACCGATCCGGTCTGACCCTTTATCCGTTGGTCAGCCGCTTTCTGGATGAGTCTTTTGTGGTTGAAACCAAGAACGGGGTGGTTAACGTGGCAAGTTGGGGGGAGATGCTTGCGGTGGTCCGTAGCGAATCACTTAAAGGCAGCAGCATTCAACGCTACAAAGGTCTTGGTGAGATGAATCCCGAGCAGTTGTGGGAAACCACCATGGACCCGACCAAGCGAACCCTTATTCAGGTCCGGATCGAAGATGCCGAGGCCGCCGATGATATTTTTACCACCCTGATGGGTGACAAAGTAGAACCGCGCCGGGAGTTTATACAGACGCATGCCCTGGAGGTTTCAGAACTCGATATCTGATCCGAACGTGTTTTGATACGTGTAGGGGCCCCTTGCGGGTGCCCAAACAAAATAAAGACTAACTATATAGTTGAGAATACCTAATGTCTGAAGAAAAACAGGGGCAATCGCCGGTCTATCCGACGATCTCCATTGAAAAAGAGCTGAAGAAATCCTATCTCGATTACGCCATGAGCGTCATTATTGGTCGAGCCCTGCCCGATGTCCGTGATGGACTTAAACCAGTGCACCGCCGGGCGCTTTTCGCCATGCGCGAACTGAACAACGTCCATAACCGGCCATATCTCAAGTCGGCGCGTATCGTCGGCGATATTATCGGTAAATATCATCCACACGGCGATACGGCAGCCTATGACACGATTGTGCGAATGGCACAGCCCTTCTCCTTGCGTTACCCGCTGGTGGACGGTCAGGGCAACTTTGGTTCGGTCGACGGCGACTCCCCGGCGGCAATGCGGTATACCGAGGCGCGCATGACCCGGCTTGTCCAGGAACTGATCGCTGATCTTGACAAGGAAACGGTCGATTTCATCCCCAACTACGACAACAGCCTGTCCGAACCGGTGGTGATGCCCTCGCGTATCCCGAATCTCTTGATTAACGGTTCGTCGGGAATCGCGGTCGGCATGGCCACCAATATCCCGCCGCACAACCTGACCGAGGTAATCAACGGATTGACCGCCCTGATCGACAACCCGCTGATCACCGTCGGCCAGTTGATGGAGATCATTACCGGTCCGGATTTCCCTACCGCCGGCTTTATCTGCGGCCGGGCCGGCATCCGGGAGGCCTATGAGACCGGCCGGGGTTCCGTGGTTATGCGGGCCAGGCATCATACGGAAAAGAGCAGCAAGAAGGACCGTGAATCGATCGTGATCACTGAGATCCCTTATCAGCAGAATAAGGCGGTTCTGGTGGAGAAGATCGCCATCCTGGTCAAAGAAAAACGGATCGAATCGATTGCCGAGGTTCGGGATGAGTCAGACCGTGAGGGTATGCGGATCGTCCTTGATCTTAAAAAGGACGAGATTGCCGATGTGGTCTTAAATCAGCTGTATAAGCTGACGCCCCTGCAGAAGAGCTTCGGTATCATCCTCCTCTGTATCGTCAATAACAAGCCAGAGGTTTTAAACCTCAAGCAGATGCTCGAACTTTTTCTGCAGCACCGGCGGACCGTGGTCTACCGGCGCACCGAGTATGAGCTGAAGAAGGCAATGGAGCGCGCCCATATCCTTGAGGGCTTGAAAATTGCGATCAGCAATCTTGACGAGGTCGTGGCCCTGATCAAGGCCTCACCGAATCCACCTCAGGCCAAGGCCAACCTGATGGAGCGTTTTTCTCTCTCCGAGATCCAGTCCCAGTCGATTCTCGAGATGCGGTTGCAGAGGCTTACCGGTCTCGAGCGCGACAAGATAATCAGCGAATTTGAGGAGATCTGTCGGCAGATCGATTGGTACCGGCAGGTGCTCGGCGACGAGACAATCGTGATGAAGATCATTCGCGAGGAGTTCGAACAGATTCTAGAGGAGTACGGCGACGACCGGCGCACCGAGATCATTGAGGCGGCCGATGAGATTCTGCCGGAAGATATGATCGTGGTTGAGGAGATGGTGGTCACAGTCTCCCATGATGGCTATATCAAGCGGAACCCGGTCGAACTCTATCGCTCCCAAAGGCGCGGCGGCAAGGGCGTCAAAGGCATGAACACCAATGAGGAGGATTTTGTCAGCAACCTCTACTCCGCCTCAACCCACGACACCTTCCTGTTCTTTACCAATCACGGCAAGGTGTTCTGGAGGAAAGTCTATGAAATCCCCCTCGCCAGCCGTATCGCCCGCGGCAAGGCCATTGTCAATCTGCTTGAGCTTACCGAAAACGAGAAGGTGGCGGCCATCCTGGCGGTCAATAACGATCAGCTTAAGACCTGTAACGAATGTCAAATCCTCATGGTCACCAAGCTCGGCGTGGTTAAAAAGACCGATCTTCAGGAGTTCCGCCGTCCGATTCGGCGCGGCAAGATTGCCTTGACCATCCGGGAGGATGACGAGATTATCTCTGCTGCCCTGACCACCGGCAACGACGAGATCCTGCTGGTTTCCCGGCGCGGCATGTCGGTCCGGTTCCATGAAAATGATGTTCGGTCCATGGGCAGAACCGCCACCGGCGTCCGCGGCATTCGCCTTTCTGCTGAAGATCGGGTTGTCGGGGTTGTGGTGCTCTCCAGAGAGGCATCCTTGTTGACTGTGACCGAAAACGGTTACGGCAAGCGCTCGGAGGTCGATGAATATCCACTGCATCGTCGGGGCGGCAAAGGGGTTATGGCTATCAAGACCAGCGACCGCAATGGGAAGGTTGTGGGGGTTCTTCAGGTTACGGACAGCGACGAGATCATGCTGATCACCAACGGCGGCAAGATCATCCGGATCAGCATGGAGAATGTCCGGATTATCGGCCGCAATACCCAAGGTGTCCGTTTGATTAATCTGGCTGTCGAGGATGGTGAGCTGGTGGTGGGAATGGATCGCCTGGCCGAGTCTTTAGACAGTGGTGATGAAGACGACATCAATGAAGGCGATATTGTTGTAGAAAGCGATCAAGCACCGGCGCCGGAAGCATCGTCGCCCGAACCGGAAACAGACGAGTAACAGTTCATGGAACAAAACCGGATAGCCGTGATCGGCGCGGGCAGCTGGGGAACTGCGCTGGCCATCCTATTGGGCGCCAAGGGCTATCCGGTTACCCTCTGGGGACATCGCGAGGAACACGTTGCCGCCATAAATCGTTGCCGGGAAAATACCGACTATCTACCGGGTTTTCGATTACCAGAGACGATTCGCGTCACAGCTGATCTTGGCGAGGCTGTCAGGAACCAGCAGATTATCCTCATGGTTGTCCCCTCCCATGTCTCCCGTGTGGTCTTAAAACAATTGACCCCGTTGCTGGCTCAGGGGGCATATCTGATCTCAGCTTCCAAAGGTATTGAAAACGATACGCTCATGACCATGACCCAGGTCATGGAGGATGTCCTGCCCGTTGCTTTTCATCAACGGTTGGCTATCCTTTCCGGCCCGAGTTTCGCCCGCGAGGTTGCCGGTCGCGTTCCAACTGCGGTGACCATTGCGGCAAAGCTTCGTGAAAATGCGGCCTTTTTACAGGAGAGGCTTTCTGGGGATCGGTTTCGGGTCTATGCCAGTACGGATATCAGGGGGTTGGAGCTCGGTGGGGCGTTGAAGAACATCGTAGCCATCGCCGCCGGGATCTGTGATGGCCTGGGGTACGGCACTAATACCAGGGCAGCGTTGATTACCCGGGGGCTGGCCGAGATTACCCGGTTGGGGGTGAAAATGGGCGCTAAACCTCTTACTTTTTCCGGTCTGGCCGGCCTGGGCGATCTGGTCCTCACCTGTACCGGTGATTTGAGCCGGAATCGGATGGTCGGCTTAAAACTCGGCCAGGGCAAACAGCTTGATGAAATACTTAAGGAGATGAAGATGGTGGCCGAGGGGGTAAAAACCACCAGGTCAGCCATGGAACTGGCCAGGCGGCAAGGGGTGGAGATGCCGATCCTGGAACAGGTGTATGAGGTGCTCTACAACAACAAGCAAGCCTCTGAAGCAGTTAAAGACCTTCTTGCCAGGGATCTGAAGGAAGAACTCGAATACTAGTGATCTTCCTTTCAACCCAATTTTTTCTCTCCTGCAGCTAACTCTTCCAACTCATCACGGTTTTTGATTCGAATTAACGTGCCGTCCAAGCTGATAAAGCCCTGTTTGCTCATCCTGGCCAGGATACGGGAAAGCGTTTCCGGAATGGTGCCGAGCAGGCTGGCCAGCTGATTTTTCGAGATATTGAGCTGCACGGCTTGGGCATCCTGTTGTTGATTGCTCAGGTAGAGAAGGTGGGCGGCCAGGCGGCCGGGCACCTCCTTGAGCGACAGGTCTTCGATCAGTCTGGCGAATTTTTTGAGCCGCAAGGACAAGGCTGCCAGCAGGTTGAGGGCAAGCGACGGTTGCTTGCGGAGCAATTCAATAAAGGCCTTTCTCGGGAAGAAAAATATCCGGCTCTTTTCCAAGGCCTGAGCATGGGCAGGGTAGGCTGAGCCGGAAAAGACGGCCACCTCGGCAAAAGGCTCGTCCGGGCCAAAGATGTGGAGGATCTGCTCCTTGCCATCCGGAGAAAGCTTGAAGATTTTGACAAGTCCTGTGTCAACCACAAAAAATCCGACCCCGTCGTCGCCCTCGGAAAATATGGTTTGGCCCCGAGAGAACTCCTGATCGGTGACAATCATGGTGAGTTCATCATAATCCTCCTGGTTCAGCCCGGCAAAAAGCGGAATAGCAGCGATACGGCGGGTTAGATTCATTTGATTAATTCCCCCTGATTTTTGATTGTACAGGCTATGGCATAACCTTCAAAGAAACAGGCGCTGACCGGCGGCAGTGGCTTGCTATTCGCCATAGTTGACTGAAAATAAAGATTAATAGTCTGTTTGGAATCTCCAGTAGCCCTGACAAGTGTAAGATTGAGAAATCCTGGTAAGGGTAACACCCCGAATATCTTGCGCAAGGCCTCTTTGGCAGTCCACAGGAGGGCAAGGCCGGCCAGGAAGGGCTCAGCGTTTTTTTCGCCAGCTACTGATATTATCAATTCCCGCTCAGGAGCTCTGCAAAAATGATCGGCTACCCTGGCCAACTGCGGTGTGATTTTTTGGACATCGATTCCGCAGGGTTGCCAGGCTGCCAGAGCCACTGCATGGGCGCCACTGTGGGATATGGAGATTTCGGGGAGAAGAGAAGCACTCTGGCCAGGCGCTTTCAGAAAGGGTCTGCCGTGTTTGTCAGCCAAAACGGAGAGCAGGCGAGGATCACGATTTGGTGAGCCAAGCAGAGAGAGCGCTGCCTTTTTTGCTGCAGACCGGCCGGCCAGCCATTCAGCGCGCCGTTTGCCAAGTCGGAATTCTTGAAAAACCGCTATCTCATCCGGAGCCAGTGAGATTCCGGAAAATGTCTCGACATCCGGATTGGTGAGCTTAGCGGATAGAGGGGCAATCCGCACCCGCCGCAGGCTGAAGCGCCCGAACAGTTCGCTCATCTGCGCCAGTTGCTGGGGATTAAGCAGTTCATCTGCCGGAAACATATCGGAATTCAACATTATTATTTATCTCGCTAACAGCATAAAATTTACCTGACAGCTGTTGTTTCTTGAGGTACATTCGAGATACAAGGAGTTTCCGCACTGATTAAATCCCTGGAACTATAGAATGACCGGCTTCGATACCTTTGTTATAATCATCACTCTGGCCTTGTTGATCAGGGGAATCTGGATTGGCTTTATCAGGCAGATTGCCTTTGTTTTGGCCTTAATCCTTGGTTTCATCTTTGCCGGAACCCTTACCGTCCCCCTGGCCCGACTCATTGGCTTCGTGATTGAAAATCCTCTGCCCCGTCTCTTTCTTATCTATATGCTGCTCTTCGGCAGCGGGGCGCTGGCCGTAGTATTGGCTGGTCGGAGTCTGCAGAAACTGGTTGACGCCGTCAATCTAAGCTGGCTCGACCGTGCCTTTGGCGGCGTCCTGGGTCTGTTCAAAGCGCTATTCATTACGAGCTTTATTTTTCTGATGGCCATGTTTCTCTGGCCCCCCAATCGCGATTATCTGAAGAGTACCTTATGTTATCCATTACTTTCTAAAAGTTCTTCGTTTTTAATGACTTTTGTCAAGGATGAGGAGTTGCGCAACCATTTTCTCGGTAAAGAACCTCTGTTGCAGGATGGATATATTTCAATTCCACCGACTCCTGCAGTACCATCGAGCGAGCGTCTGCGGCGGAACTCCATATAACTGGGCCGGCAAGAAAAATCTTGCCAGTCGCCATAAAAATCAGTTAGCTGCAGCATGTCGAAAAAATCGCGCAAAGATCCTCTCTCCTATTGTAAACGCACCTACCGGCAGTGGATCGACCCGACCGGACTCTTGGGCTTCGAGGTAAAGATCCGGGAAACTGACCTCCACATCCAGGCGCCCCGGGATATAGCTGAGTTGAGCAGCTTGTCTGCTCATACGAAACTTATGCCCTTGCGGTATATGCAGGGGTTGGCTCGGCATCTGGTCATCCAGTACCGCAGCCATCTTGAAGGGTATATCGCCTCTCACCCGAAATTTTTAACATCGTTTGCTCCCCTGCCGGCTGACCCTCTGGCTCCATCCCTGGTTAAGGAGATGCTGAAGGCCGGGCAAACCGCCGGGGTTGGTCCGATGGCAGCGGTGGCCGGCGCCATCGCCGAGTTTGTCGGTCGCGATCTGTTAGCGGCCGGTGCTGCAGAAATTATTGTTGAAAACGGCGGCGATATCTTCCTCTCTCGGGTCAACCCATGCACCATCAGTATCTTTGCCGGGTCCTCGCCGCTAAGCGACTGCCTGGGAGTTCGTCTGGCCGCCGGCGCCCAAGGTGTCTGCACCTCTTCAGGCACAGTCGGACACTCCATAAGCTTTGGCCGGGCCGACGCGGTGACGGTCGTTGCCCGGTCGACCGCCCTGGCCGATGCTGCAGCAACTCGATTGGGTAATGCGGTCAAGGTCGAGGCTGATATTGCCGGGGCTCTTGAACTTGCCAAGGCCATTCCCGGCCTGAACGGCGCCGTTATTGTAATGGGCAGCCGGTTCGGTGCCTGGGGTGACGTGGAACTGGTCCGTCTGGATTAACGCCTGGCTGGCATTAGACCATTTTATCCTGCGACCAGTCATTATGTTCAAATTCCCGGTGATCCGGCTTGGGCGGTTTAACCTCTTCGAGTCGTGCCTTAATCCAGATCAGGATCTTATCGAATTCGGCAGCCATATCGGCCATAGCACGGCCGCGATGGCTAACTTTATTCTTCTCGTCAAGTGCGGATTCGGCAAAGGTTTTGCCAAGCGCGGGACAGTAGAAGATAGGATCGTAACCGAAGCCGTCCGAACCTTGTGGCGTTTTAAGTATCTCGCCCTCGCAACGTCCCTCGTAGGTGAGGGCCGGGCCACTGGGAACCGCCAGGGAGATGACGCATTCAAAGGCGGCTCGCCGGTCGTCGACACCTTGCATGGCGCTCAGCAGTTTGTTGATGTTATCCTGATCGGTGGCTTTTGGTCCGGCAAAGCGGGCTGAATGGACGCCGGGCGCGCCGTTCAGGGCCGCCACCACCAGGCCGGAGTCATCGGCAAGGGCCGGTAATCCCAGGATCTTGGCGGTAAAAAGCGCTTTTTTGTAAGCATTGTCGTCAAAGGTTTCGCCATCTTCGACGGCCTCAGGGATGGGGCCAAAATCCTGCAGACAGCGAAGTTCAACCGGAAAATCTTTTAAAAGTTCCCGCATCTCCAGGAGTTTGCCTTGATTACGGGTGGCCAGCACAATCATCTGTTTCATCTGGTAGTTCGCTCGTTTAAAGGGTAGGGGCACCCCTTGCGGGTGCCCATTTGGGCACCCGCAAGGGGTGCCCCTACAAAATATGTGTGCAGTAATAAATGGATCAGCTCGCCAAGTCAAGCCTGCTTTTAAATCTGAACGGCAAGAATCTTGTGCTCTTTTCCTGCTCATGCTTGACACCGGGGTGATGAATGGCGTAAAAAGTTCTATGCTGCGACGATACTAATGCCGTAATACAACTAAAAGGATACTCTGCATGGCTGGCAATACATTTGGCACAATCTTTCAGATTACCACATGGGGCGAATCACACGGCCCTGCTGTAGGTGCGGTTGTTGACGGTTGCCCGCCCGGCATGGAGCTAGAAGTTGCTGACATCCAGCGAGATCTCGACCGTCGTCGGCCCGGTACTGGTGGGCCAACCGCCAGCCCTCGCAAGGAACCCGACCGGGTCGAGATTCTCTCCGGCCTTTTCGAAGGACGAACTACCGGCACCCCCATCTGTCTGGTGATATACAATAAAGATGCCCGCAGTAAGGCCTACGACCAATTAAAAGACATCTTCAGACCTGGTCATGGCGACATTACCTATCTTAAAAAATACGGTATCCGCGACCATCGGGGTGGCGGTCGGGCCTCGGCCCGGG
>Ga0208863_1000314_pt1 | contig 57294 bp, 46 predicted proteins | sample RifOxyD3_FD_184040 | JGI IMG/M metagenome (GOLD analysis project Ga0208863, IMG submission 184040) | Soil microbial communities from Rifle, Colorado - Rifle Oxygen_injection D3 (SPAdes) | ecosystem: Environmental > Terrestrial > Deep subsurface > Rock core/Sediment | place: Rifle, Colorado... | reverse complement strand
TTGCTGATCCAGGTATGCAGGGTATTTTTGTTGAGCCCTAATTCCTCTGCTGTCTTGGAGATCGGCTGATCACTTTCAACGGCCAACTTGACCGCCGAGGCCTTGAACTCCGCTGTATACTGGTTCGACTTCATCTCGTTACTCATCGGATCACATTCCCTCTTTCTTTACTCTCATGATTATTTGAGATCATGTGTCCGGGATAGTCTAGCCAGATCATCTCGCTTCACGGCCTCCCGAAACTCTTGCAATACTTCACGCGCGCGATTCAGATCATTCGCGCTCTTCGCATCCAGCCTACGGCTGTAGCTTTCGAGCAATGCTGCTTCCCGTCCGGTGACGCACGGAAGACTATGCTCGGCCACCTTGGCGACCGCCTTTGCGTGCATGGCAAGGACACGCGATGCATGCCAGTCACCCAGTATGGCGAAACGTGAAGCCAAGCAAAGGAGTAATGGGTAGTTGAAAAACGGGTCATTGCCGGATTTGCTTGTCTCCTGTTGTTCTTTCTTGACCGCCTCAATGAGCCCCGCGATCTCTTCAACCTTCGCGCCGCCCCCGTCATTCCAAATCCTGCGGTCGATAAGCGCTAGAACAAGATTTTCTGCCTGCGGATAAAAAGCCAGACGAAGGGGGGGCGGTTTCCGCTTGATCGCCATCGGCGCCGACTCTTGGTGGGTCAACAAACCGAGTTCGGCTGTGACGACGAAAAATTCACTTAGTGCAATATAAAGCTGCGTCTCCAGCGCTTCCAGCGGTTTGCCTTGAAATATCTCTTTAGCAACTGCACGGAGGGTCGTTTCAGTCGACTGCGATGGCAAGTATGGGAGTGCCATTCGTTGCAGCGCCTCCCAGTTCTCTATCAACTCGGCAATGTGCTTTTTAAACTCTCCCTGCTCGCTATCGAAACGCGTACCCAGCAAATTTACCGCCTGCGTCATGCGCATCCAACGCGAACCCTGGTCTTCAGTCGTCTTGATGCCTTCAACTTCGAACAAACGCGGGTTCCCCAGAAAAGCGCTAGGTTTCAGCAAATGAACTGTCGGTGGTCGCTTTCGGAATATTTCTTGCGTGATGCAGTGGAGAAGTCCGGCCCCAGTGATCATTACGTAGCGTACTTTGCTTTCCGCCCCTTTACGATTGAGGCCATCAAGCTTCGCCAGCACTCGCGCATCACGCGAAATCCTAATCCTCTTTGCCTCATTGAATCGATAACTTTCCCGTTCTGTGCCTGTGTTACTTCGGTCATGCTCAGAAATAAAATCCCGTAGACGACCACACCAAATATCGGTTTTCCCATCAACACCCTCCTCAAATTCTTCAGTGGAGATCATCGCATGCAGATCGGCCACATCGGCTTGGTACTCGATGGCCTCACGCTTTTTGAGCAAGTCGCTTGCGCGCTTTAGTTCTTGAAATGGGCCATCGGGCAAAATAAGCGATATTCTTCTCTCAATCGTTTTGAGAAGCCGTTTGATAAAATCTTCATTCGACTCTCCTACTGAAAATGTTTCCAGTAAATCGCGAATTTCCCGCTCCAACCTTCCCGCGACAGCCCCTCGTGCTCTGTGCGCATCGGCGGCAGATTTACGGGCAATGCTTCGAATCGCCTCGTCCAACTCATCCGTATGTGGCTCAAGCACCAATTTACAGCGCCTATGGGCATCGTCGCTATTTGCAGCCATCCCACCGAGATTAAAACGCTTGCTGAACAAAAAATCTGCTAGTAGGGCTGTCAATCCCACAAGCCCGGATGACGGCTCGGTACCAGCGCTCAAGGGAAACACATCGGCATATCGCGCATTCTTCTTGGGATTCAGGAATAGATGCACCACGTCTGGGTCAACGACCCAACGAATTTCCCCGCCGCCTTCGACAAACTCGCGATGTTTGCGCAAGGCATCGTCGCCCTCGCGAAGGCGGAGTACCGCATTGCGAAGGCCTTCAATGGTAATTCCTGGATTTACATGCGGTTCCATGGGTATCTCTCAATCGAATCAGCTAACCAGCGCAGGCTCTATCGATCTCGGCAATCGTATCGGCGAGGTGCAATTTTTTTCCGTAGAATTCCAGATATCGCAATGCCTTAGCACACATATCTTCCAAAAGAATACCCCAAGTCCTAACTAATCCCAAAGAAGGATCGGGAACAACTATCGCACGTCCATTAGGTACAGGTTCTGTTCCTTCTGTACTTTCGATTTTAAGCTTGTCCTTTAGCAGCACAGCGTACAAGGGTCTCGACAAGAGGACGGCGACAACCTCCGAATCACTCGGAGCCGACAATACCGCACTGGCAAAATCGCTGCGGAATCGTTCGTATTGTTCCGTGTAATTGCGCAGAGTATCCAACTGTCTGGCAAGTTTTGTCTCAATGCTTTTTGCATATTCGGCGGCTCGATTTACATCGAGCCGACACAAGCCAACCAGTAGATGTGCGGAGATTTCATGGGGGAAATCCATCTTCTCCAGGATCGTGCGGCCTAATCTCAGCATGTCGGTTGCGGCATGTGATTCTTCAAGGAAGTAGACCGCATCCAGGCAAATGATGCGGCGAATCTCGGCATCCGGCAGCGTAAGCTTTTGTGTGACGGCTTCTATTGCGTAGCTGTTCTTGGTTTCAAGCGCGATCTCGATCAGGTCGCGTAGCGTTTCACGTTTCCTATCGTCGGTAATGGGGAGAAGATCGATTGATCCTGCCAATGAGTGATTAAAGCGTTCCCTCGCGGAGTCGTCCAGGTTATTGAAAAGCTGGACTAAATCTTCGACAGCCGTGGAATATGGGCCGCCCAGCCCAAACGACAACTCCGCACCCTCAAATGCTCTTTCCGCACGGCGAAAGGCCTCCGACTGTGGGTCGTGATAGGCAATTAATCCGTAAGTAATCCAATTCCTCAGTTCAGATGAATCAAAGTTTCTAATTTTTTCCAGAAAGAATTTCAACATGCTCATAGGATGGCGTCCAGATAGGTGCGCGCAACTGGAAGTGGAGTGCTCTTCTCGAACTGCTTTAGCACTTGCGCGTGGAACGATGTTTCGAATTTACAAGGGGTTTCGGCTGGGATGCCCAAGAATTCCCATACTACCGATGTTGCCGCTATGGTCAGTGGGTTGCACAGCCACTCGTGCTGACCATCGACCGTAGGTGCGTTAGAACGAATCAGATGCAAATCCATCGCTGCCAGCCATGGAGAGCGAAGCGAGGGCTGGTAGTCCCCGATAGGCGTAGGGCGCGGGCGTGGGGCCGGAGTTGGTGGAGGGATTGGAAATCCCGCAACCAGCGGAGGCCCTATGCAGAGCGCATCCCGACACGCCGTTAAGCCATTTGCGGGAGTTGTGACGGAGGGCTCCCCAGCGAGGGAGTCCGGAGTCGCAACGGACGCAGGGCGATCGGGGCACAAAGAGTTGTCGAAGATCGAGTGCGTTTTGGGGACTTGGATGTCCCAAAACGTATAACGAGATCGAAGACACCCCGGGGTTAAGCCTGGTTGCTTAGGGGGTGAAGCTTTTTCGGAATCTGCTGCCGCGCGAAACGCTGGATTATCAATGCCATCCAACGCCGTCGGACGAAGTAGCGGCGAAACGCCGACCGTGATTTTGGCAGGCATCAATGCGCGAGCAAGAGTGTGGGTATTGCCAAAGTGACAGAGACCCAATGTCTCCAAGTGGAATTGCGCTAATCCCTTAGATAGCCGAGCGAAATCGGTTGAGGCAGAATCGACCGGCCTTGCCAGCCAGAAATATTTTTTCCCCAGACCAAACGGGAATATTGGATCATCAAGTAGCCATTCTTTTATGAGCGCGTCAAATTCCGATTGATTCCTTACTTTTCGGGCAGAATATGTCGCGACCCTTGCTGACGACGCATCTCTTGTAACTGTGTCGATTGGCAGGATTACGGCATACTGGATTGGGTCTTTCGTGGAAGGAGGGGATTGGAACAAATTTCCATCTACGATTGCCGATCGGGTGCCCCATTGCACCGCCACATGGAGAGCCACATTCTCATCCTTGGGAAAATCGACCTTAGGGGGATCGCCCGTCGCTACAGGGAAGTGCGCCAAATACTTCGCTATACAAGCATCCATGAAGTTTTGGACAGCAACAGCCGTGAGTGTGCCAAGGCGCAGGCTCCGGTACAAATTGATGCAGATAATCTTGCCGAAATCTGTCAGGCAAAGCGTATTTAAAAAGTCTGTGCGCGACATACGAGATAATTTTCCCAATCTCATGTTAGCTACGCCCGAAAAGAGGGTCTGATGCTTGGAGAATCTATGGGCGAAGGTATCTGTCAGGAATCATTAAGAATGGCCTAAGCGCACAGTATTTGGACTGCCTGCATTTCACCCTCATGCCTGGCCGCCGCCCTTGCGCTTCCATAGACGGCTGAAGTCGAAATCGAAGGCGCATTTGGAGAGTTCGAAGCGGTGGGTCTCGTCATGAAAATCTGCCACCTTGCGATATTCCCCCTCGAACAGATGCCAGACTTTGGCCTTTTTCGCTTCGGGGTAGACCAGCACGTAATGCGCCACGCCTTCCATTCGGTAAAGTTCGAATTTGACGACTTCGTCGCGCCGGGCGGTTTTCGGTGAGATGACTTCGAAAATCAGATCGGGGGCACGGGTCAGCCGTTCACCTTCGGGTTGGTAACAGATCACCAGCACATCGGGGCGGACGACGGTGTCTTCGGCAAACTCCACGTCTATTTCAAACAGCGCCTGGCAGAGGGGGCAGTCGTCGAGCGATTCGTCGAGTTGCCGAAAAACGGCGGCGCTCAACTGCTGATGGTCGAAGTTAGGCGACGGGGCTATCGCCACCGGCTGGCCGTAAATCAGCTCCCAATCGCCTTCCCATTGCAGGTAATCCTGCACCCTGTAGGTTTCCATTGCTGGCTGGATGGACATGGTCTTCAGACTCCTTTAACGTGAAACACACCTCGAAACAATCTCATGCCTGGCTTTGTTGCAGTTGCGCAAGTGGAATTCACTCTAAACGGGCGGGAGAGCAGTTGCAACGGCATTGTCAGCCAGCGCGGCGGCGCGTCAGGCGAGGGCGTCATGCGTGATGGGGGCGACGCGGAGTTCGTCAAGGGTTTCGAAGCCGTGGAGTTTGCCTGCCTGCAGGAAGAGGAAGGCGTCGCCGGTGCGTTCCAGGAAGTCTGGCTGGTGTTCGATGAGCAGGATGGTCTTGCCAGCCGCTTTGAGGCTTGCGAGGCGCTCGGCGATGCGTTCGCGGAACTCGGGGCTGATGCCGACCACGGGTTCGTCGAGCAGGAGCAGGCTTGCATCAATCGCGGCACAGCAGGCCAGGGTGAGGAGCTTCTGTTGGCCGTAGGAAATTTCGGAGGGCGCGTTATCGGCAACCTGGGCGAGGAAGAATTCTTCCAGCAGGGTTTCGGCCTTGTGGAGATCGGCGGCGTCGCGTTTGCGGTTGAAAGCGGAGGGCAGCAAGGCGCGCCCAAGGCGCTCGCCTGGGTGCCGTGGCAGGGCAAGCAGGATGTTTTCGCGCACAGAGAGCTTGCCGATGAGGCGCAAGTCCTGAAAGGTTCGCGCCACACCGTCACGGCTGATGCGGTAGGGTGGCCGGCCAACGAGATCGCTCGCTCCCAAAAGGAGCCTGCCTGACTCGGGGCGGAGGAAGCCGGTGATGAGGTTGAACAGCGTGGTTTTCCCGGCGCCGTTGCCGCCCAGGAGGCAGGTAATCTGGCCTGCGTGCAGGCTGAAATCCACGCCATCCAATACCCGCCTTCCGGGAAAGCTGTAGGAGAGTTTTTCAGCAGCCAATGTTGGGAGGGCATGGTTGTTCATGTACAGATAAGAAATCCAACCCACAACGTGGAAGTATCCGAGCCTGCAATGCCCCCGTCAAGCAACACAGTCTGCCACTGGCAACTCTCCATCTCCCTCAAGGGAGAGGGGAATATTTCCAACCTCTCAGTCAAAGACGGCCGGGAATCCAGAGCGAGAGCGCGGGGATGTAGGTGATCAGGATCACGGAGACCGCGAGCAGCAGGAACCAGGGCAGGGTGGCCCGGAAGAGTTCCACGATGGGGCGTTTGAAGCGGTAGCTGGCGATGAAGAGGTCTATGCCCACCGGCGGGGTCAGGTAGCCGAGCTGGAGGTTGGCCAGAAAGATGATGCCGAAGTGGACCGGGTCGATCTCGTAACCGACGGCCATGGGCAGGAGCAGGGGGACGATAAGGACGATGGAGGAAAAGATGTCCAGCATGGTGCCCAGAATCAGCAGGAACAGGTTCAGCAACAACAGGAAAGTCAGCTTGTCGCTGATCAGCGCATGGATGGTTTCAAACAGGCGGGTGGGTACCTGGGCGTCGATCAGATAATTGGTCGAGGCCAGGGAGGCGCCGAGGATGACCAGGATGCCCCCCACCAGCACCATGGATTGCTGCATGATGCGTGGCAACTGCCGCCAGGAGATATCACGGTAGACGAGCAGTTCAACCACCAGCACATAGAAGGCCGTGATGGCCGCCGCCTCCGAAACGGCAAAGAAGCCGCCGTAGATCCCGCCCAGGACGACGACCGGCAGCGGCACTTCCCAGACTGCTTCCTTCAGGGCGCACCAGGCCTCGCGGGCCGAAAAGGGCCGGGTGGACTGGGGCGGGCGGTTTTTGATGCTCCAGAGGGAAAGCAGAAAGATCATCAGCAAGCCGGGAAGGATGCCGGCCAGAAACATGTCATCAACGGAAACTGGCCTGCCCACACCCATCTGCTGGGCGATGACGGCAAACAGGATAAGCGGCAGTGCTGGGGCGAACAGCAAGCCAAGGCAGCCCGAGGTGGTCACCAGGCCCAGACTGAATTTTTCCCGGTAACCGGCCTCCATCAAGGCGGGGTAGAGCAGGGCGCCGAGGGCGACGATGGTGACGCCGGAGGCCCCGGTAAAGGCGGTAAAAATGGAGCAGGCGATCAGGGAGACGATGGCCAGCCCGCCGGGTATCCAGCCCAGAAAGGCATTGGTCAGACGGACCAGGCGATGGGGCGCCCCACTCTCGCTGAGCAGGTAACCGGTGAAGGCAAACAGGGGGATCGCCACCAGCACGGGCATCTCGGTGATGCGGTAATACTCGATGGGGATGGCCTGGAGGTCGATGTCCGAAAAATAAAATCCCAGCAAGGCCCCAGTGGCGATAACGATGAACAGGGGCGTGCCCATCAGGGCCAGAATCAGCAGGCCCAGTGCGGTGATCACTTTGCCAGTTCCTTCTGGGGCAGAAACAGGGCGTTGGCCAGGAAGCGCAACGCCATGACGCAGAAGCCGACGGGGAGGATCAGTTCGAGTATCCAGGTGGGAATGCCGCTGAAGGCGATGTTTCCGTCGCCCTGCTCCACGATGACCATCCGCGCGGCGAACCAGGCGATCAGGGCGCAGATGAAGGCGCTGAAGAGATCGGTGAGGCGCCTCATGGGGCGGTGAAACCGCTCGGGCAGGAAGCGGGAGAGGATGTCCATGTGGATGTGATTGCCTTCGCGGGTGGCGGCAATGGCGCCGGCCAGGGCAACCCAAAGCACCATGACCCGCAGCAGGGGGTCACCCCAATCCAGGCTCGTCTGGGCCAGGTTGCGCAGGGCGATCTGCACGAAGGCCAGCAGGATCATGCAGGTCAGCAGCAGCGCCAGGATGCCGTCCTCCACCAGGACGGCCCAGTGGTGGATGCGCTTGGCCAGGGCCGGAAGGTCCATGGGCAATCAGTTCCCGCTCCGGAGCTTATCGAGGTAGGCCCTCAGTTTCTGAGTCAATTCTGGTGATATCTCACCATCCCCTCTCAGGCCATCGACCGCAGCAGTGACCTTTTGGCGCCAGAGCTCGGCCTCCTTGGGATCGGGGGCGTCGAACTGGATGCCCTGCTTGTGCAACGCCTCCGTGGCGGATTTGTCGTCGGCGCGGCCGGCCGTATCGAGATCGGCAAGGGTCTTGGTCAGGACCCGCTGCAATATGGCCTGGTCCTCGGGTGAGATGCCATCGAGCGCCTTCTCGCTGATCGCCAGGGTGCCGTAGATGTAGAGCAGCGGCATGTCGGTCAGGTGTTTGACCCCGGTGTGCCATTGCAGGGCGATGGCGACCGTGGGCGGGGCGGAGAGGGTGTCGATGAGCCCGGTCTGGATGCCGGTCAGGACATCGGTGATGGGCAGGGGAACGGGGGCAACGCCCAGGGCCTCCAGGGCGGTACGGCTGATGCGGTCCCCTTCGGGTGACCAGATCTTGTGTCCTCGCGCCTCATCCAGGGTGGTGAGCTTCCGTTTCGACATCATGTAGGCGAAGCCGCCCTCGATCAGGCCATAGCTGATGAAACCGCCCTCCTTGATCTTGCCCAGAATGATGGGATCGAACTCTTTGCGTGCCCTGTCCACCTCCTGGTAGTCCCGGAAGATAAAGGGTAGGGCGTAGATTTGGGTGTCGGGATTGATGGCGGCCAGGCCGCTGGAGGAGAGGGCGCCGCCGTGCAGTTGCCCGATACGGATCTTGCGCAACATGCTCTTGTCATCGCCCATGACCCCGCCGGGGTAATAGCGCAGCTTGACGCGGCCCTGGGTTTCATCGGAGACCTGCTTGGCCGCTTCGCGGAAGGCCCTCATCCAACTGGTGCCATCGGGGGAAATGGTGGCGATTTTCAGGGTCACCGGCTCGGCGTTTGCCTGCAAGGGGAGCCAGAAACAGAGGGCTGCGAGGGAGGCGAATAGGGGTTTCATGGGGGGGGTCCTAAAAATATTCGTCGGCCTTGAGTTTACGCGCTTCTTCCTGGGCCATGACATTGGAAAGGGTGAGGCGGTGAACCTGGGGGTCGGCTGCCAGCACCTCCTTCAGCAAACGGTCATGTAATTCTTGATTGAACACCAGGCGGGCGTAGTAACGGGCGTATTTCACATGGACCATCAGGTCCTTGCCGCCGGAGAATTTGAGCGCCTTCTCGAAGTGCTCGCGGGCGAGTTCGGGCTTTCCGCCCAGGTTGGCCGGGATCTGGCATCCCATGACCGCCAGGTAGAGTTGCGCCCGGCCGTTGTCATGGCCCTCGTCCATGGCGATCAGGTGTTCGAAAATGAATTGGATCTTGGGCAGTTCGGCCAGGGCCGAGTAGTCGTCGGTGCGGGCCAGAAGCCATCCGGCCCAGGCGACGCCATAGACATAGAGGGGCTCGATGTCATTGCGACTGGCCTTGGATACCGCTGGCTTGAACTGCTCAAACGGCTTGGATTCCAGCTCGCAGATCCGGGGCAGCCTCTGGCAGAGTGCCTTGCTGGCATATTTCAAGGAACGGCGGCTGAGGATCTTGGCCCGGTCGGGCTGGTCCACCAGGCTTCCCGCGTAGGCGCTGTAAAGGCTGGCGGCGGCCATCAGCAGCCGGGAGTCGTCCGGGGTGCTCAACAGCATGCTGTCGAGCAGGATCAGATAGGCCGGGATACCGGCGACCGCCGTATCCGGGTCTTCCTGGTCGAGCATGGCGCCGACGATGTTCTCTTGCGTCTGCGCCAGCTTCTTTTTCAACTCGGCATTCATCCTGACCGATACCTTGTCGGCGAATCGCGTCGCCAGCTTGTCGGCAAGGGATGAACAGCCTTGGAGACCGAGGACTAAAGACAGGGATAGGATGACGAAAAAACGATGACCCACGGAGACTTCCCTCGGGATTTTCCAGTAGGGCGTAAATTACCGGCTTTCTCCGCCGTCCTCAAGAGCGAGTACGAGGAAATGCCGGTCACACGGGGAGGGTAGGGCATGGAGGCTGTGAAAATAGCCCCAAACGCAAACACCCCTACCGGTTAGGGTAGGGGTGTCTGTTTAATAGCGGAACAAGCGCGGTGATTACTTGCTGCCGTCTTCCTTCATCTTCTTGCTGACCATCTTGAACAGATAAACGGCCATACCGATGACGAAGAAAATAACGAAAAGAGAGAAGTAGAGTTCTATTTGTAGTGCTTCCATCGAAAATACCCCCTGCGGTAAGTCTGGTGCTGATTCTAGGAACATGTCGGAACTGTGGCAAATGACCTGAATCAACTCCGTGAAATGATGCGAAAAATCAATTGACCTTAAAGGGACCTCTAAAAACTCCACCCCTGGATTTTTTGGAGCCGAAAATCAAGAAGAGTGTTTTCTGATTTTCTTCATATTCAATCGCTTGAAGGCGATTGAATATGGTGATGCATCCCCGCACTGCGCAGAAATCGTTGTTTTAGAGATTTCTTCTGTTCAATCCCGGAAAGAGGCGGCAGCGTACCGGCGGCCAATGGGGATGGTTCTGGTGGTAGCCCAGCAGGGTAATGGCAATGAAATAGACCGGGCCGCTTGCCAGATAGGATGTCTGCATCCAGCGGGGGCCGTGGATGCAATCGCAACCCGGCAGTCCCGGATAACCCAGAGTCGCCAGGTTGCGCACACCATAGACGTGGTAGGCCATGACTTCGACGAACAGTAGTCCTGCCCAGAACATCAGGGAGAAGACGGCCAGATGCACCCAGATGGGGTGGCGGTGCAGGTAGCGCATCAGATCGTCGTAGAGGGTCATGTTGACGAAGAGGCCGAACAGCCAGAAGAGGACCGGGTAGAGATTGACCTGGCCGAGCAGCAGAAGCGATTCCCGGTAGCGGTACATGTCGCCCGCGATCCAGGCCCAGATCGAGGCCATGGCCAAGGCGATCAGAAAAGGCGCGAGGAGATGCCGCTTGCCCGGCAAGCGGAAATAGGGAACGGCGATCAGGGTCAGAAGAACCATCACCACGCCGGTCCCGATAAGGGGAAGGGCAGCGATGGCGATCCCGGCCAGCAGCAGGTCGATCAGCAGGAAATCCATCTTCGACATCTTGCCTACATCCCTTCCCAGAACTCGGAATCTTTGGCGAGGAACTGATCGTAGGGGACGTAGTGGGACCCGTCGCAAGAAAAGTTGAGCCCGACGAGGCCGTTGAAGATGTTGATCGAACCCGCGCGCAGGTAGATGGTCTTGTCGGCGAAGCGGAGGTGCTTGAAGGTATCCAGGATCGGACGGATCAGCTTCTTGGGGATCATGGCGTCGCCTGGGTAGTCGCAACGCGGGTAGGCGAGGCAGATATCCGGGGCCACCAGCTCGTCGTAGTTCAGGAGCTGGTAGCGGAAGGGGTCCTTGATCGACCAGAGGGTGGCCCTGCTGCTGGAGAAGTGGAGCTTCCCGTGGAAGATGCCGTAGACGATCATCAGTTCCTCCAGCACGGGGATCACCATATCGATCTTCCGGTCCAGAGGGCTCTCGACGCGGCACTGGCGGAAGACGTTGCCGCGGATTGCCGGGTCTCCCTTGATCTGGCTCCACTGGCCAGGTTGCTGATAGTGCTCGCGGGTCAGCGGCAGGTCGCGCAGGTCGAAGTCCGCCCCCAGGCAGCCGAGCAAGAGCCCGTCCCGATGGACCCGCTGCACAGCCGTCACAGAAGGCCGTCCGGCACGGAAGCCGATATAGGCCTCCGACAGGGTCATGTCTCTCGCAGGGTCAAGCCCCATCATGTAGGGCCGGTGGGAGCGGTCACGGCCGAAGTCCTCGGGCATCAGCCCGGCCTGGGAGGCGTTGTCGCTGATCTGGGTGGCGTCCGGGGTCATGGCATACATGTAGCTGCAAAAGGGCAGCCCATGAACGGCGTCCATCAGGGCCTGATCCAGCCGCTCCTTTTCGTGCCAGACCTTGGCGCAACGGGCGGCGGCACGGCGCATGGGATCGACCAGCATGTTGTAGAGGGAGGCGCGCTGGCGCGCCACGACCAGCTGTAGCGGGGTGCTTAAGGGAGGATTGATAGGGATCACGATTCTCGGTTGCGTCCCGGCGGATGAAAGCCGACAGGGAAGGGGGTGACGTTGGTCTTGCCGTCCGGGTCCAGAATTTTGCTGGTGCCCTTCTTTTCCACTTCATCGACACGGATGACGGCATGCAGGGGGACCAGGGTGCGGCTGACCCCCTTGAACTCGTCCCGCAATTTTTCTTCCGAGGGATCGATGAGCAGGGTCTGGTGGTGGTCGAACAGCAGTCCCTCCACGACGACAAAACCGTACATCTCGCTTTGATGGACGGATTCCGCGTAAAGTTCGTAGATCTTTCCCTGATTGAAAAAACAGATGCGATAGACGTTGGGCATGGGGGGAGGATAAATGTTGAGGATGGGGTATTGTATCCGCGAAGGCGATTTCCCACAGCTTAAACCCTGTCACAAGGTGGATCATGTCACTGAAACAGACTGAGAAGATGTCCCTGGGCGAGGGGCTTGCGCTCGCCGAGGCGCTGGATACCCTGCCCTACAACGCCGACGGCCTGGTGCCGGCCATCGCCCAGCAGCACGATAGCGGCGAGGTGCTGATGATGGCCTGGATGAACCGGGCCGCCATCGAGGAAAGCCTGCGCACCGGCCGGGTCTGCTATTGGTCGCGCTCCCGCCAGGCCTTTTGGCGCAAGGGGGAATCCTCCGGCCAGATGCAGTATCTCAAGGCAATGCGCTTCGATTGCGACGGCGACACCATCCTGCTGCAAGTGGATCAGATCGGCCCCGCCTGTCACACCGGCCGCCGCAACTGCTTCTACAACAGGGTCGAGGGTGATCGGCTGGTGGTGGATGCCCTGCCTCTGATCGACCCTGAACGGCTTTACGGCAAATGAACATCAGCCCCATTCCCGCCTTCGACGACAACTACATCTGGTTGATCAGCGATGGTCATGACGCCGCCGTGGTCGATCCCGGCGACGAGGGGCCGGTGCTGGAGCGCCTGCAACGGGAAGGTCTCCAACTGACCGCCATCCTTATCACCCACAAACACGGCGACCACACGGGCGGGGTGAAGGCGCTCAAACAGGCCTTTCCCGGCATTCCGGTCTATGGCCCCGCCCATGAGACTGCCTCGGGCGTGACCTGCCAAGTTCGCGAAGGTGACTGGATCGAGGTTGTGGGCGCCCGCTTTCAGGTATGGGACGTGCCGGGCCACACCGAGGGCCATTTGGCCTATTACGGCGAGGGGGCTCTCTTCTGCGGCGACACCCTCTTCAGTGCCGGTTGCGGACGGGTCTTCAGCGGCACCCACCGGCAACTCCATGACTCCCTGCGGCGCATCGCAGCCCTGCCGCCCGAGACACTTTGCTACCCCGCCCATGAATACACCCTGGCCAATCTGGGTTTCGCCAAATGGGTGGAGCCGGAGAATCTGGACATTCTTAGCCGGGAGGCCAAAGTCCTGGCCTTGCGGGAGCGGGGGGAGCCGACGCTGCCTTCGCCCCTCTGGCTTGAGCTGGCGACCAACCCTTTCCTGCGGACGGACCTGGATCGCGTGATCTGCGCGGCGCAAAAGTACGCAGGTACACCCCTGGCGGATGAGGCGGCGGTCTTCACCGCGATCCGGACCTGGAAAGACAAGGAGTACGACTGAGCATGAACAAGATACTGATCAAGAACGCACGGATGGTTAACGAAGGGGCGGTTACCGAGGGTGACCTTCTGATCGCCGCTGGCCACATCGAACGCATCGGCGGCGAGATAACCGCCTCGGCCGGAATGGATGTGGTGGATGCACGGGGGCTGCTGCTGGTGCCGGGGATGATCGACGATCAGGTCCATTTCCGCGAGCCGGGCCTGACCCACAAGGCGGACATGGCGACCGAATCCCGCGCGGCAGTGGCGGGTGGCATCACCAGTTTCATGGACATGCCCAACACCAATCCCCAGACCCTCACCCTGGACGCACTGGAAGAGAAGTTCCTTCTGGCCGAAGGACGCTCTCTGGCCAATTACGCCTTTTACCTGGGTGCGGCCAACGACAACCTCGACCAGGTCCGCGCCCTGGCACCCAATCAGACCTGCGGCATCAAGGTCTTCATGGGCGCCTCCACCGGCAACATGCTGGTGGACGACCCTCGCATCCTGGACGCGCTTTTTCGAGACGCCCCCACGCTCATTGCCGCCCACTGCGAGGACACCCCGCTGATCAAGGCCAATGAGGAGCGCTATCGCCAGGAATACGGCGACGACATCCCCATGCGCCTCCATCCCCTGATCCGCAACGAGGAGGCCTGCTACCGCTCCTCCTCCCTGGCGGTGGAGCTGGCCCGGCGGCACGGTACGCGGCTGCATGTTCTCCATATCACTTCGGCGCGGGAGCTGGGCCTGTTCGAGCCCGGCACCGGCGATAAGCGCATCACCGCCGAGGCCTGTGTTCACCACCTCTATTTCGACGACCGGGATTACGAGGAAAAGGGCAACCTGATCAAATGCAACCCGGCCATCAAGAGCGTGGCGGATCGCGCCGCCCTGCGCACGGCCCTGGTTGACGGCCGCATCGACCTCATCGGTACCGACCACGCCCCCCACACCTTGCAAGAAAAGGCCGCCGGCTATTTCAAGGCCCCGGCCGGCCTGCCCCTGGTGCAGCACGCCCTCCCCCTGGCCCTGGAGCTATACCACGACGGCGACGCCAGCCTTGAACTGATCGTGGAAAAGACCGCCCACGCCCCGGCCCGGTTATTCCATGTGGCCGAGCGCGGCTTCCTGCGAGAGGGCTATTGGGCCGATCTTGTGCTGCTGCAATTGGGTGTGGACCAGGAGGTGCGCCGGGAGGATGTGCTCTACAAGTGCGGCTGGTCGCCCCTGGAAGGCCGTCATCTGCGTTCGCGGGTAGCTGCGACCTTCGTCAATGGAGTGAAGGTCTATGATGACGGCAAGGTATCCAATGCCGCACCCGGCCAGCGGTTGAAGTTTCAGCGGGATTGACCCCATTGCCGGGTGCGCATCGGCCCGGCAAGCCACCCTGAAGGGTGGTCTACGCCCCTAATTGCGTGGAAAAACCCCCGCCTTGCCGATGGCACCCTTGTCCACCCCCTCGTAGGCGAGCACCACGAAGCGGCTCTCCGGCTGCTCCTGGTAGAGCTGGTCGGCGATCAGCCGGGCGAGGTTCTCCACGGTTGAGTCGCTGTCGATGAGAAGGCAACTCGCCTTGGGCAGCTCCAATTCGAAGTTCCCTTCGGGCGTGCGGTAGCCGAAGCGGCAATAGCTCAGCCCCCGGATCTCCCGTTCACCCAGCAAATCGGCCCGGTTGGCGATATAGATGTCGTGCCAGCGCTCCGCCCAGGCCCATTCCAGCGATTCGTCCCGCACCCCGTCCCGGAAGATCTCGATACGTGAGCGATGACCGTGGGCGATACGGCGGCAATTGCCCTCGTGGTGCTTGAGTCCGTGGCTGTAGTGATAAAAGGCGCCGGGGATGGATTCGGTGTAAAGGCGGACGGTCAATGTCCGGACATTATCCGGCAATGTGGGTTGCAGGCGGTCGTGGATCGCCCTGGCCAGGGTGGCGGTGGTGATGTCCGTGGCGGGGATGCTGGTCACGGCGTTGATCGGGGACCGGTGAAAAAAATGACGCCCGCCCCCGTAAGTAAACCGGACCGAGGCATAACCCTCCGCCTCATCCAGATCGCAGTGGGGATGGTAGCTCGGGACCAGCAGCTTATGGTCGAACTCCTCGTCGATCAGGGTCTTGACCTGCTTCTTGATCAACCCGAAGTCGAGCACCATGCCCTGGGCATCGAGAGTGCCCTCCATCTCAAGATCGAGCAGCCAGCTTTCACCCAACAGCCCCCGCTCCGGATGGAGGTAGCAAAAATCGATGACGGTCAGTCGGTTGACGAAAAGCTTTGCCATGGTAGGGCCGAATGTGGAGTCCAGCCCTCATTGTAGCTGTTGCTCCAAATTACGAGAAACCCTGGTGGTGTGCTCTGCGGCCCGTGGCCAGGAATAGCCATTTTTCGTGGCATTTTGCGCATGGGTTACCCTGTTCCGTCATCCACTTTCCCGCGTCACGCAAGCCGTAGGAATGCCCTATACTTGTAGCGGCCAGAGATACAGCGATGATCAAGAGCTTCCGGCACAAGGGTATAAAGCGGTTTTTCGAAACGGGTTCGGCTGTTGGTATCCAGGCCGCCCACTGGCGCATCGGCAGAGAACCGCCGCCATTGGTCCAGCCGATAGCTTCAGCGCATTGATGCACCCTATTGGAGCCAACCATGCCCCAAGCCGCCCGCCTCGACATCCCACAAGACCTGCTGGACAGCTCCCGCCACCTCAAGCGGGAGTTGGCTCTGGCCCTGTACGCCCAAGGCCGCCTCTCCCTGGGCAAGGCCCGCGAATTCGCCGGGCTCTCCCTGTTCGAGTTCCGCCAGCTCCTCAGCTTCCGCCGCATCCCAGCCCGCTACGGCGAAGAGGAATTGGCGGAAGACCTGGAGATCCTAACCCATGCCTGAAATTTCCGGTTTCTTCGGCGTCACCATTTACATGAACTGGCGCGAACATACGCCGCTGCACTTCCACGCCACCTATGGGGAGCATGAAGCCCTGATAACCCTTGATGGCAAGGTGCATGCGGGAGCACTTCCAAGCCGGTAGCTCTCCATGGTGCGTGAATGGCTGGCCCTGCACCGCGAAGAGGTTCAAGCCAATTGGGAACTATCCAAACAGCGCAAGCCCCTTAATCCCATCGAACCCTTGGAGTAACACCATGATCCTTCACACCACCGAAGTAACCCCGCTTCCCGGCCATCGGCTATTCCTGCGATTCAATGACGGCACGGCGGGGGAAGTTGACCTATCGGGCGAGCTTGACGGCGAAATCTTCGAGCCCTTGCGAGCCCCTGCCCTGTTCAACACCGCCCATCAACATCCGGTCATGAAAACCGTCGCATGGGCCAATGGCGCGGATCTGGCCCCCGAATTCTTGCGCGAGCTGATGGAGCAGCAGCACGGGGAGCGGGCCGCGTAACAACACCGCATTACCGATCAAGCCGTGTCTAGGTTGGCCGGCGAAAAGCGGGGCCACCGCAAATCACCAGGGGCCGGGATAGTTTATGGGGATGCTCCGAAACTCATTCCCAGCAAGCCCATCGGAAGAACCCTGAAAGAAGACCCGAGAAACCAAGGACGACCGGAGTCTGCCCAAGTCTTTGTTTTTGAATGGAGCCAGTGAGCGGAATCGAACCGCTGACCTACTGATTACGAATCAGTTGCTCTACCGACTGAGCTACACTGGCTTGGATGTGGCGGGGTCGCCATTATAGGGACCAGGTATCCCATGGCGCAAATTCTACCGATAGCCCGCGTCCTGCAACCTGGGGCAAACAGATTTTAAATTCTCGATGCGGTCAGGGCGTAGGGCGCTGGATCGAGGACGGGGTTGCGGCCGAGCACCAGATCGGCCGCGAGGCGGCAGGAGGCGGGGGCCATGACCAAGCCGTTGCGGAAATGACCCGCGTTGATGAACAGCCCTTGGACCTCGGGGTGGGGACAGATATAAGGGATGCCGCTGGGCGAGGCAGGCCGTAGTCCAGCCCATTGCTGCTCGACGGGATAGGTGGCCAGGGCGGGGAAGCGGGCGAGGGCGATATCGAGCAGATGCCTTCGAGCCTCGGCGCTGGTTCGTTTATCGAAACCCACCTCTTCCAGGGTGCTGCCGAACAGAATCCGGCCATCTCGGCGGGGGATGCTGTAATGGTCCTGGAAAAGGGTGATGCGTTTCAGCAGGTCCGGGATGGCCTTGAACAGAATCATCTGTCCCTGGATCGGCCTCACCTCGGGCGAAAGGCCGGATCCCTCCAGCAGTGTCGCCGTCCAGGCCCCGGCGCAAACCACGACTTTACTGGCTTCGAGCAGCCGATCCCCTGCCTGTACCCCTCGTATCCGTCCATCGCTGATCGAAAGCGCGTCCACTGGGGTGGATTCGAGCACCTTCACGCCCCGCTTATCGATGTCCGCGCGCAGGGCGCGGGCCAGGCGAGGATTGCGAATTTGGGCGATCTCCGGCATCCAGATTGCCTGGGCCTGCGGTACGGCCAGGGCCGGCTCCAGCCCGGCGACCCGCTGGCTGTCGATGACTTCCAGTGGCAGGCCCCATTGGCTGGCCCAGTCGAGTGCTGCCTGCTGTTCCTCGGCGTCCAGAATCAAGAGGCCGTTCCTGTTCCATTCCGGAGAAATCCCGGTGTATTCCTCCAACTCCTGAGCCAGTCCGGGATAGCGGGTTTGGCCCCAGTGCGCCAGCTTTGTGATGCTATCGGCATAACGCCAGGGGTAAAGCGGAGAGATAATGCCGCCCCCGGCCCAGGTAGCCTCGCGGCCGGTTTCTTGCCGGTCGAGCAGGCAGACCTCCGCGCCGCTCAGGCGCAGTTCGCGCGCCGTGAGCATGCCGATAATGCCGCCGCCGATGATGAGGATATCTGTCATGGATTTGCCGTTCGTCGGAAATTTGCCGCAGTTTATCACCTGGGCCTTGGCGGTCTGCCCGAATACCTACTATTGATATGGCATGAAACAGAGAAATTCGGGTTTTACATTGGTTGAGTTGATGGTGACCCTGGCTGTGGCGGCCATCTTGTTAACGGTGGCAGTGCCCTCGTTCCAGGCCTTGCTCGCCAACAACCGCCTGACGGCGCAGGCTAACGACCTGGTCGCCGCCTTCGGGGCCGCCAGGAGCGAGGCGATCAAACGAGGCGCCGAGATCAGGGTCTATGCAGGCAGCGGTTCGGACTGGGCATCGGGATGGACCCTCCGCGTGGACGCCAACCGGGATGGCGACTATACGGACGCAGGCGAGACCTTGAAAACCTACCCTGCCGTAACCGGCAGTAGTGCAGCCCAGGGGCTGGGCCACAGCCTGACCAATGCGAACTATGTGGCTTTTAACTCACGCGGCGAGATAACCCCCGCCACCGACAGATTCGAGATCGTCATCAGCGCCACCTCCGCCACTGAAACGCGATGTGTGGCGGTAGAGCGGACGGGAAGGGGATTCGTTGAGAAGGACTTGGGCGCCACGGATATTACCGAGTGCGAACGGTAGGAGAGGGTATATGAGCGGGCAGAGGGTGAATAGAGCGAGCGGCTTCTCCATGATCGAGGTGTTGATCGCCGTTGTGGTGCTGGCAGTGGGCCTGCTGGGGCTGGGGGCGTTGCAGACTGTCAGTTTCCGCAACAACCACAGTGCCTACATGCGCTCCCAGGCCACCGTCATGGCCTACGACATGATGGACAAGATGCGCATCGACCGTGCACGGGCGCTTGGCGGGGCCTATAACCTGGCCATCTCCGCCGACCCGCCTAGCGGTTCGAGCTTTGCTGCGGGCCAATTGACTGCCTGGATACAGGATCTCACCGGTCTGCTGCCCAGCGGGGACGGCGCCGTGAACTGCGTCCCGTTAACCGAGTTGTGTCTGGTCACTGTGCAATGGGATGACTCCCATGGCCTGGCTGGCAGCAGCAGCCAGCAGGTGCAGGTAACGGCGCGGCTATAGGTGGACATGACCATGATCAACATTCACAGCCAACGGGGTCTTACACTGGTCGAACTGATGGTGGCCATGACGCTCCAGTTGATTCTGCTGGTCGGCGTGGGACAGATCTTCCTTGGGCAAAAACAGACCTACCAGGTATCCGATGCCTTTGCCCGCATGCAGGAGAACGGGCGTTATGCCATTGGCACCTTGCAGCACGACATCCGCGCGGCAGGTTATACGGGCTGCCGCACCCTTTCCGATCTCAGACCGAACATCATCGCGAACAACCCGCCGGATTACAGCACCGTGGGCGATGCCGTGCAGGGCTGGGACGCGGGTCAGTGGACGGCAAGTACCATCGGTCTCAGCGGCAGCTCGGGGATCACGCCGCTGACCGCCACCACAGATGCGATTCTGATCAGCTCCGTGTCGAGCGCAGGTGCGAACCTGACTGGGAATATGGCCGCGAATAACGCCAATATCCAAATCAGCTCAAATCCAGACAATCTGGAGCAAGGTGACGCGATCCTGATCTCCGACTGCGAAAACGCGGATCTGTTCCGCGCATCCAGCGTCTCCAGCGGGGGCACCATCACCATTGCCCACGCCCAAAACGTGAACAGTGATAACAAGCTCTCCAAGGCCTATGGCGGCAACGCCACCGTCTTGAAGTTCTCCTCCCGCACCTTTTTCATCGGCGTCAGCGCTGCCGATCCCGACCAGAGACCGACTCTCTACATGATCGAGTTCGATAACGCCACGCCGCAGCCGCTGGTCTCCGATGTTCAGGAGTTTCAGGTCTTCTACCAGATCGACACCAATGCTGACGGAGTCCCCGATTCCTCTGTGGCCGCCGGCGCGGTGACCGATTGGGCGAATGTCCTGGGGGTCAGGATAGGACTGCTGCTACGCACGGACAATAACCTCGCCGTGGACCCCCAGGCGATCACCTTCAACGGTGCCAATGCCAATCCGGGTAATGACTTGAGGCTTAGATACGCCTTCTGGTCCTCGGTGGCGATCCGCAACCGACTTCAGTGAGTAGGGCAATGAGAAAGCTATACAACAAACAGTCTGGAGTGATCCTGGTCACGGCGCTCCTGTTTCTGCTGGTGCTGACCGTTCTCGGTATCAGTGCCATCACCAACACAGCGCTGGAAGAGAAGATGGCGGGCAATCTGGCCGACCGCAACATGGCCTTTCAGGCGGCGGAGTCGGGGCTCAGGGATGGGGCCGAATGGCTCGGCTCGGTGGCTGCCTATATAACCCCGAGCAGTGATGGATCAAACGGCATCTGGGCGGAAGGAACGATAGGCAGCACGCCCGGCGACGCCAGCGTTGCCACCCTGGCCTGGTGGGCGGCGAATGGCGTGGAGTATGGCAACCAGACCAACAATGCCCCGGCGGACTTCAGCGCCAACAGTCAGGCCCCGCGATACATCATCGAAGAGTCCGGCTTCGTGCCCGATGACACGAACCCCGAAACCCTGGCCAAGCGTCTTGGTACCTACTACTACTCCATCTCGGCGATCGGCTGGGGCGGCTCCGCCACTGCGGAGTCTGTGCTCCAATCGATCTACGAGAAACGGTTCAACTAAGGGTATGGAGGGTCGAACGATGAATACGCGGCTCCACAAGAAACAACTGATTGATGGAAATCATCCCTGGTTTCCACCCTGCGGGCGCCGTTCAGGCTTCCAAATCCTCTCCCGGTGGATTTGTGCAGGGGGAGTTGCCTGTCTACTGTTCGCGGCGGCGCCGCTCCATGCGAATCCCGTCGATCTCTCCGACGTGCCCCTCTATGTCATGAAGGCGGTCGATCCCAACATCATTCTGACTATTGATGATTCGGGGAGTATGGATTGGTCCTATATGCCAGACGCTGTATCTGGTTCATCAGGGACCAAACGGGGAAAGTCGTCGTCCTATAACAAGATCTACTACGACCCCAACATCACTTATGAACCGCCAGTGGACTCTACCGGCACCAGCCTGGGCCACTCCAGCTTTACTGCCGCTTGGGCCGACGGCTACCACCAGAGCTCCACCTGCACCATCAATCTCTCCACCAGTTTTCGCGCCCCGTGGAGTTCGGCGAATGCCTGCACCGGCGGCGGCGGTTTCGCCGGGCCTACCGGGGCAGCCTACTACTATCGCTTTGACGCGACCAACGGTAGTTGCAACGGCACCGTTACCGACGAAGACTGTTACGATCTGGTCACCGTCAGTGCCACCTCTGGCCCCGGCAGTACCGACGAGCGCACCAACTTCGCCAACTGGTACTCCTACTACAACAGACGCATCTACATCATGAAGGCGGCTGCCAGCCGCGCCTTTGCCAACCTCAGTGACAACTTTCGCGTATCCCATCAGACCATCAACCGGCCCAAGGCCGCCGATAACATGACCACCATGACCAAGTTCACCGGCACGGAACGGACGAACTTTTACACCTGGCTGTTCAATGTTGGAGCCAGCGGTGGCACCCCGCTACGTGCGGCGATGCAACGGGCCGGCGCCTACCTGGAGACAGCCGTGCCCTGGCGCGAGACCCCCAGCGTCAGCACCTCCCCCGAGATTGCCTGTCGCCAGTCATTCCATGTGATGATGACCGACGGTTACTGGAACGGTGCCGCAGGCGTTAATGGCAATGTGGACAACAGCTCCCAGACCCTGCCGGCCAACGACTACAACATCACCAGCTACTCGCCGAGGGCGCCCTACAAGGACAACAACAGCTCATTCCTGGCCGACAACGCCTTTCACTACTGGTACCGGGACCTGCGCCCGACCTTAGCCAACGAAGTGCCGACCCACATGGTCGACCTCTCGTCGGATATCGACGGCGACGGCGACGTGGATATTAGTGACCAGTTCTGGAACCCGGCCAACGACCCGGCCAAGTGGCAGCACATGGTCAACTTCACGGTCGGGCTGGGGGTGAACGGGCAAAGAATCTATCCGGACGATTACGCGGCACTGCTGGCCGGCACAAAAACCTGGCCCAATGACGAGATCGACGACCTCTGGCACGCCGCCATCGACTCGCGCGGCAAATACTTCTCCGCCTCCAATGCCGAGGAGATGGTCACCTCCTTCACCGAGGCTATCCAGAGCATCGTCGATCGTACCGGTTCCTCCGCGCCGGTCGCCCTCAGCGTGGGGTCTATCTCCAGCAACTCCCTGCTGTTCCAGGCGAAATTCGATACCGCTGGCTGGAAGGGCCATCTGCTGGCCTACCGCATCTCCAACGGCAGCAACTGCGGCAGCGCCCCGGTGGGCGCCATCTGTTCCGGCGCTCTGTGGGACGCCGCCTGCCGCCTGGACGGCGGGGCCTGCGCGGCCACCGGGGGTTCCTTCACGGCCAGCCCTACCTTCAGCAACCGGATGGCCTTTACCCTGAACAGCAGCACCGGGCTCGGGGTGCGCTTCGCCTGGGACAAGCTCTCCACCAGCCAGCAGGATAGCCTGCGCGATCCTGACGGCCCCGCCGGACCGTTGCCAGCCGACACGGTGACCTACGGCCAGAACCGGCTCAATTTTCTGCTGGGTGACGACAGCAACGAGACCAACAACGGCGGGGTCTTCCGCAACCGCACCACCATTCTTGGGGATATCATCTACTCCAACCCGGTCTATGTGGGTGCGCCGGGGCGCTACTATGAGAGCAAGCCCGATTTTGCCGAGGGAGCCTCTTATCACACCTTCAAAACAAGCAAGGCGGCCCGGAATCCCATGGTCTACGTCGGCGCCAACGACGGCATGCTGCACGGATTCGATACCAGCGACGGCGTGGAGAAGCTGGCCTACCTCCCCAAAGAGACCTTTTTCAACCTATGGAAGCTCTCCCGGCCCGACTACCTCCACACCAACTATGTGGACGGCCCCCTGGCCGAGGGTGATGTCTATTACGACAAAGCCTGGCACACCCTCCTGGTCGGCGGTCTTGGCTTGGGTGGGCAGGGCTATTTTGCCCTCGATGTGACAGACCCGGCCAACTTCACTTTCTCTAACGAACAGCACATCCCGAGGTGGGAGTTTACCGACGCCGACGATGCCGACCTGGGGTATAGCTACGGCAAGCCTCAGATTGTGCGGCTGCGCAACGGGGTCTGGGCCGCCGTATTCGGCAGCGGATTCGACAATACTGAGGGGAGTGACGGCCACCTCAGCACCACAGGGAATGCCGCCGTCTTTATCGTCAACATCAAGACCGGTGTCCTGATCAAGAAGTTGGATACCGGGGTCGGTAGGTCCGCTGACCCAACCGGCCAGTCGCGGCCCAACGCCATCCTTGGGGTGACGCCGGTCGATATGGACGGTGACTACGTCACTGATCGCCTCTACGCCGGTGACCTGTTCGGCAATCTGTGGGTGTGGGACCTGTCGAAGAGCAATCCCAACCAGTGGCGGATGGCCCACGGCAACGGGGTGCCGTTGTTCATTGCGAGGAACGCTGCCGGGACGGCGCAGCCGATCACTACCACGCCAGTGGTGACCAAACATCCCTACAGCTGGGGGGCGGTGGTCTATTTCGGTACCGGGAAGTTCTACGGGACCAGCGATATGTCCGATACCAGTGTGCAATCTTTCTACGGCATTTGGGATGCGGTGGAGGATATTAAGGGCCGCTCGCCCCGGACGAATATCACCCGCGCCAGCCTGTTGAAACAGAGTGTCGTCAGCGTCAATCTTACCCAATTCGGCGCCACCCATGCCCGCATCGTCAGCGACTGCGGCATCACCTGGGACGATTACGATGGCACTGTCGACTCTGTGAATGTCAGTACCTTTGCGGCGGAGTGTAAGGTCAACAACAAGGAGGTGCTCGGTTGGTACATGGACCTGCCGGAGTCGGGTGAACGGGTCCATCAGGAGGCTACGGTGCGTAATGGCCGGGTGATCTACGTCACTGTGACCCCCTCGGTCAACACCTGCCAATCGGGCGGCAGCAGTTGGCTGATGGAGGTCGACGCGACCGACGGATCGCGCCTGCCGACCACTGTATTCGATTACAACGGGGATGGGGTGTTCACCCAGGATGACATGGTGGCGGACGGTTCCGGTGGCGTGGTTGTGGGTTCGGGTATCCAGCGCGATGGCAGCGGGATCTTTACTAAGCCCGGCATCGTGGCGGACCCGGGCAGTTCCAGTGAAACCAAGTTCACCAGCACCTCGTCAGGCCAGGTGGTTTCGGTAAAGGAAAGCTCGGGCCTGAATCAACAGCGTTCGTGGCGGGAGTTGCGTTGAACCGGTCCTACACAGTGATTCTTACTGGGAGAAGAGAGCATGAAAGGCAGAACTGTAACGGCAATGGCCTTATTGATGGCGGGCCTGTATGCCGGAGGGCTCGCGGCGGCGAACAACAGCGAGACCTTCGCCGGTCTGGAGCCGATGGAGGGGACAGTCGATGACATCCCCGGCGATAACAAGACCATGATCATCGGTGATAGGTCCTTCGCGGTATCTCCCCTGATGACGGTCCGTTATGACAACGGCTCGGTGGCGGCCTTGAGTACCTTGCGTCTCGGCCAGCGCGTCAGGGTCTATGTCACCCGCGCCACGTTGGATGCGTACCAGCCGCCGCTAGAGGCCGTTGGAATAGAAATTTTGACTAATGGGGAACAGCCATGATCAAACAAGCCCGTGGATTCACACTGGTCGAGCTGATGATAGTGGTGGCGATTGTCGGCATACTGGCGGCCGTTGCCTATCCCGCCTATCAGGAGCAGATCAGAAAGACCCGCCGTGCCGACGCCCAAGCCACCCTGGGACAGGTGGCCCAGTGGATGGAGCGCTACTATTCAAACAACTTCCGTTACTCCACCACTGCGGGCGGGACCACTCCGCCGACGCTTCCCACCACGTTACAGGCCTCGCCCATCGAGTCCTCAACCAAGTATTACAACATCACCCTGGTCATCACCAACGCAGGTCTGGGTTTCCAGGCGACGGCAACACCCATCATCGGCAGCAGCCAAGCCGTGGATGGCTTCCTGCGGATCGACAACACTGACGCCAAGGCCTGGGATCGTGACAACAACGGCACGATCACCACCGGCGGTACGGACGGCGAGAATTGCTGGGGCACCAGTTGCAGTTCATGAAAAAGTAGTTGAGAGGGGACCGCTCCCTGTATCAGTTTGTGGTGAGCTTGTTGACCCACGTACAGCTTCACGAACCGGATGTAGATTTACTGCCGCTTCGAGCAGCTTCCATTACTGCAAGCCCCGCAGCCGGGGCGGAAGTCCCGGCCGGGGTTTTTCTTTTTCAGCCAGATTTGAAAGGCCATCCAGGCGCCGCAGAGGAGAGCGAATGCGATCAGGGCAAGGATTTGGGTCATTGCGATTTCCTCATCCTGCGCTGAACAGGCCGGCGAAGCCCATGAAGGCCAGGGAGAGGGAGCCGGCGACGAGCAGGTTCATGGCTGTGCCCCGCACCAGATCGGGGATGTCGCCGGTCTTTTCGATCTCCTCGCGAATGCCCGCCATCAGCACCAGGGCCAGGGTGAACCCAGCGCCGGCGCCGAGGGCGAAGGCCAGCCCTTCGAGGAAACCGTAGTTGCGGCTGGTGGCGAAGACGGCCAGGCCCAGGATGGCGCAGTTGGTGGTGATCAGGGGCAGATAGATCCCCAGGGCCTTGAACAGGGCCGGGCTGAGCTTCTTGATCGCCATCTCGATGAACTGCACGGTGCTGGCGATGACCACGATGAAGCTGATCAGCCGCAGGTAGGGGGCATAGATCAAGACGTAGGTGTTGAGGAACCAGACGCTGATGGCGGTGACCACCAGCACGAAGGAGGTGGCCATCCCCAGGCGGAAGGAGGTCTCCAGGCGTCCCGAGACCCCCAGGAAGGGGCAGAGCCCGAGGAAATAAGAGAGCACGAAGTTGTTGATCAGCAGGGTGCTGATGAAGATCCAGACCAGATTTTCCATTTAGAGGCCCTCCTGCTGGGCAGCCGCCACCTGTTTCAGGAACTCGGCGCGCTTCTTGGTGACCCAGTTGGACAGCAGTAGGAGCAGGCCGAGGGTGATGAATCCCCCCGGCGGCAGGATCATGGTGACCCAGGGCTCGAAGCCCTTGCCAAACAAGGGGATGTCGAACAGGGTGCCCGTGCCCAGGATCTCCCGCACCGTACCCAACATGGTCAGCGAAAGGAAGAACCCGGCGCCCATGCCGGCGGCATCCAGCACCGCATACTTGACCGGATAACGCGAGGCGAAGGCCTCCGCCCGCCCGAGGATGATGCAGTTGACCACGATCAGCGGGATGAAGGCGCCGAGCTGTTTATGCACCGCCGGCAGGGTTGCCAGCAGCGAATAGTCGGCCAGGGTCACGAAGGTGGCGATGATGATGACGTAGAGGGAAATGCGCACCTGGCTGGGTATCCAGCGTTGCAGGGCGGACACCAGGAAGCTGGAACCCACCAGCACGAAGAAGGTGGCCACGGCCATGACCACCGCGTTGATCGCGGAGTTGGTCACCGCCAGGGTGGGGCACATACCCAGCACCTGCACGAAGGTCGGGTTCTCCTTCCAGAGTCCCTTCATGAACTCCTGATACCCGTCTAGCTCTTTCTGTTTCATGGCATCTATCTATTTAAGTTGCGTAGGATGCGGTGAGGCACGAACCGCATCGGTCGAGTCGCGAACGGTGCGGTTCGCTTTCGCTCACCGGCACCCTACGGACCCTGGTTAGTCAATTCGCCTTCAACTCCGGCTCGCCGCCCGGCGGGGGCAGGCGTTTTTCCCAACGTTCCCGCGCCAGGTTCATGATGCGGACCACGGCCTTGGAGGAGATGGTGGCGCCGGTGATGGCGTCGATCTCGTTGGGCTTGGCCTTCTTGCCCTTCTTCACCGCCACGATGGTCGGGTCCACCGAGAGGTCCTTGAAGTTGGCGACGAAATCCAGGTCCTTGAAGATCTTGTCCCCCAGGCCGGGGGTCTCGCGGCTGTCCAGGATCTCATTGCCTACCATTTTGCGCTTGTCCGGCATATAGCCGTAGAGCAGGCTGATGGTGTCCTGGAAGCCCGGCCCCTCGTTGGGGATGGCGTAGCCGATGAGCTTGCCCGCGCTGTCGTAACCGGCGTAAATGACGTTTTCGTCGGCCAGGGTGTCGGTCACGATGTTCAGCTTGTCGTGTTCGAACCGCAGCTTCTGCATCTTGCTCACCCCCGGCAGTACGCGGAACACGGCCTGCTGGAGATCATGGGCCTTGTTGGCCAGGATGGCCTCCAGGGTGGCGTTGTAGACGCCGATGATGGCGACGCCGGAGATCAGGCCCGCCAGCACCATGGAGAAGATCAGGGTGAAGTTGCTGGGTTCCTTTTCCATCACTTGATTGTCGCTCATGGGGCTTTACCCTCGCGGCCCCGGCCGAAGACCCTCGGCTGGGTATAACGGTCGATCAAAGGAGTAGCTGCGTTCATCAGCAGGATGGCGTACATCATCCCCTCGGGGAAGCCGCCGAAGACGCGGATCAACACCACCAGGAAGCCGATGCCCAGGCCGAAGATCCAGGCCCCCCTGGGGGTCAGGGGCGAGGTCACCGGGTCGGTGGCCATGAAGAGGGTCCCGAGCCAGAAGCCGCCAGCGAAGAGGGTAAAGAGCGGCCCCGGAAACTTGCCGGGGTTGACCGCGTAAAGGATGCCGGAGAAGAGCACGGCGGCCAGGATGATCGCCGCCGGGATGCGCCAATCCAGATCGCGCCGCCACCAGAGATAGAGCCCGCCCAGGATCAGCAGCAGGCCGCTGGTCTCGCCCAGGGAGCCGCCGGTATTGCCGATCAGCAGGTTCAGGAAATCACTACCCTTGTACTCGAACTTCATCAACCCCAGGGGGGTGGCGCCGGCCACCGCGTCGTAGACCGGGCTCTGAAAGGGCCAGGCCAGCACACTGGAGGGGATGTGGAAAAAGGCGGCTCCGGGGTCCGTCCAGGTGGTCATGGCGATGGGGAAGGTCCCCAGCAGGAAGGCGCGCCCCAGCAGGGCCGGGTTGAAGAGGTTGGTCCCCAGGCCGCCCCAGATGATCTTGCCCAGGCCGATGGCGGTCATGCCGCCGATGAAGGCCATCCACATCGGAAGGGCTGGCGGCAGGGTCATCCCCAGCAGCAGGCCGGTCAGGAGGGCGCTGTTGTCGCCGATGGCCTGAGCGCGCCGCTCCGGCGGCGTGAAGGCCCACTCGATCGCCAGGGCGCCGGCGATGCTGGCGGCCACCACCAGCAGGGCGCCCAGGCCGAAGAACCAGGCCCCGGCAGCGAGGGCGGGCATCAGCGCCAGCAGGACATCCCGCATGGCAGTGGGGGTGGTCATGCCCTGGCGCAGGATGGGCGCGGGCTGTAACAGCAGTTTGGGGTCTTTGCTTCTCATCCTAATTTCCTCATTTAACCGCAAAGAACGCGAAGGAATTCATTGGCTTGTCTAGGTTTCGCCCCTGACCAGGAGGGTGGGAGCACAGATAAAAAACCGTCGGGAGCGGATTTTCGCGCCAGCCCCGGAGGGGTGAGGCGCAGGGATGCGCCGAACAAATGCATCGGATGGGTTTCCTTAGCGTTCTTTGCGTCCTTTGCGGTTGAAAAGAGATTTCTAGGCTCATGGTTTCCGGCTACGCAGATTGTTCTTGGCCGTGCGGATCAGTTGCACGATGGGGATGTTGGAGGGGCAGGCGAAGGTGCAGGAACCGCACTCGACGCAGTCCATCAGGTGGAACCCCTTCGCCTCCTCGAACAGCCGCGCCTTGGCCAGGCGGGCGAAGCGCGAGGGGTTGAGGAAATAGGGGCAGGCCTCCAGGCAGCGCCCGCAGCGGATGCAGGGATACTCGGTGCCGGTACGGGTCTCCGCCTCGGTGAAGGCGAGGATGCCGGAGGTCCCCTTCAACACGGGCACATCCAGGCTCGCGGTCGGCGCCCCCATCATGGGGCCGCCCATGACCACTTCGCGGGTCTCCTCCTTCAGGCCGCCGCAGAAGCGCAGCACCTCGCGCACCGGGGTCCCCAGGGGGACGATCAGGTTGGCGGGATAGGCCGCGCCGGGGCCGGAGACGGTCACCACCCGTTCGATCAGGGGAATGCCCCGGTCGAACCAGTCGGCGATGGCCACCACGGTGCCCACGTTGTTCACCAGGATGCCCAGGTCCCGGGGGAGCTGGCCGGCAGGGACCTCCCGGTCGTAGACCGCCTTGATCAGCATCTTCTCCGCCCCCTGGGGGTATTTCATGGGCAGGGAGGCCACCTCGATCGCCGTTCCCCCCAGCAGCCCGCGCAGAAGCGCGATGGCGTCCGGCTTGTTGTCCTCCACGCCGATGGTGGCCCGCCGGGCCCCCAGCTTGCGCATCAGGATCTCGGTGCCCCGGATAAGGGCCTCGGGCCGTTCCATCATCAGACGGTGGTCGTTGGTCAGGTAGGGCTCGCACTCGGCCCCGTTCACCAGCACCTCGTCGATGTGCTGTGTATCAGGGATGGAGTACTTCACATGGGCGGGGAAGGCAGCGCCGCCCATGCCCACGATCCCGGCCCGCTGCACCTCGGAGACGAACTCCGCCATGGGCATCGCCTCCCAGTCCTTGGGGGGCTGGGGTTCCATGCGCTGGGTGGCGTAGGGATCGGCCTCGATCTCTATGGCGAGCTTGAAGCTGCCGTCCTGATGGCGGTGGGGGCCGATGTCCACCACCTTGCCGGTCACGGGGCTGTGCAGGGCGGTGGACATGAAACCGCCCGGCTCGGCGATCATTTGGCCGCGCCGGAGCTGCTGTCCCACCTTTACCACCGGCCGAGCGGGGACACCGATGTGCTGCCCCAGGGGCATCAGATAGCGGCTCACGAAGGGGACGCGCTGGATCGGCAGATCCACCGTCGCCTCCTTGTAACCCTCGGGGTGGACCCCGTGGCTGAAGCTGTGTTGAAAGAGCGAACTCAATAGGGACATAGGATCAACTCTCCGTAGGCCGGCCTTCAGGCCGGCATGTCGCCCTGAAGGGCGACCTACGCGCAATAAAGCCAGGTAGGGTGGGCATGTACTCATGCCCACCGGGTTGTGCATCCACGGCGAACCTTCCCATCAGTGATACCCCGCCAGGTTCATCAAACGCTGTTTGATCCGCCCGGCCAGCTCGGTCTGCAAGCCCTCGGCCTGGGCGTTCAGGCGGGATTCATATTCGGCGCGGAGGGCGGCCAGCTCGGACTGATGGGCCTCGGCCACGGCGGCCTCCGCTTCGCGGCGCACCCGTTCGGTGAAGGGGGTCTCGACCCCCGCCAGCTCCTGCAACAGGCGCCAGTTGGCGGCCAGACGCTCGATCCGCCCGGCGAATTCCAGGGAGAGGCGGTAGTTCTTGCCCTCCAGGGTCGCCATGGGGGTCTTGCCCTTGCGGGCCTGGGGCGCCAGGGCCAGCCAGGCAGTCAGGGCCGTGGGTCCCTTGTCGGCCTCCGACAACGGCTGGATGTGGCCACGGAAGCGGGCCTCGCCGAGGGCCCAGTCCACCGGGGTCCGGTCGTCGTTCCAGGGGGCATGGGGATCGCCGTTGCCCTCCAGGTCGATGCGGCTGCCGAAGACGCCCTCGGCCTCCGGGTCGTAGCGGAAGAGGGGCAGGACGCGGGTCTCGACCGCCAGCCGCGCCTGGACCAGGGTCCGGTCCGGGGCGAAGCCATGGCGGCGGGGGCTGGGGGCGTGGACCCGGATCAGGGCGGGGCCGCCGAAACGCAGGGCCTCGCGCAGGGCGCGGTGCAGGTGGCCGGGGTGGGCGATGCTGCCCTGGGCCACATAGGCATTACGCTGGGCCAGTGCCAGCAGGCCGAGGTCCGAACGGGGGTCGTTTATGCCGTTGTGTAGGCCGGCCTTCAGGCCGGCATGTCGCCCTGAAGGGCGACCTACACCCAGGCCGTCCAGACCCAGGTCCAGCTCGCTCAGGAGCAGCACCTTGACCGGCAGGCCGGAGTTGAGCAGCCAGGTCATCTGGGCCAGTCCGCGCCCGCCCAGCTCCTTCTCGTTGCCGACGAGGATCAGGGGCGGGCAGAGGCGGCGCTGCTCCTCGCTCAGGTCGTCCCAGCCCAGCTCCGCCGGGGCCTCGCGGCTGTCGACGTCCAGGGATGGACTAGTGTCGCGGGAGGCAGGATGCCGGGAGCGACCGCCGAGCAGGTGGCTGGCCTGGGCCAGGAGGTTGATGGCGCGCAGGGTTTCAACCGCCTGGCCCTGGACCAGCCCGGAGGCCAACTGGGCGGCGTCGCCGGTCATATCCACGGCCACCGGGGCCTGGAAGGGGTTGTGGGGGAAGGCGGCGGCCCAGGCGGCGACGGTACCGGTGGAGATGGCCAGGCCGTAGCGGGAGCGACCCAGGCCGTGCTTGCCGGTGGAGAGGCGCCAGTGCTGGTCGTGCAGGCCCTTGGCCAGGTCGATCAACCGGCGGACCTTGCGGATATCGACCGCCTCCCCGGCCGATTTGTTCGACGCATCCCTGCGCCTCTCCCCTCCGGGGCTGGCGCGAAAATCCGCTCCCGGCGGATTTTTCACCAGGGCGCCGATGTCGAAGCCCTGATCGCCGTTCAGGGCGGCGGCGAGGCGGTCCAGGTCATCGGTGGGCAGGGCCTCGGCCAGGGTGTCGCGGATCAGGCCGTCCACCCGTTGTTTCGCCTCGCCCAGCTCGGCGGTGAAGCGGTGCAGCAGGGGCTGTTGCTGGTATTCGGCGGCCGCCAGCAGTTGCCGCAGGGCCAGCCGCTCGCCCGAGCCGGCCTCGGCGAAATCGCCGCCGCTCAGGGCGTGGGAGCAGAAGCGGGAGAGCATCAGGGCCGACAGGCCGTCGAGGCGGCCCTCGCGGCTGAGGCGCTCGATGGTCTCGGAGGCGGTGTCCGGGGTCCGTTCCCAGACGCGCCAGAGGCCCTTGGCCTCGGCCGGGTTCCAGGGGGCGGGGACCAGCGCCCCTTCGCCGCATTGGGCGACGCAGAGTCCGCAGCCCTTGCAGGCGTCCGGGTTGATCGCCAGGCTGAGCAGCTCGCCGCCGTCCTTTCTCGCCTTCTCGCCATCATGGAAGAGGGCCTCGGTCACCACCAGGGGCAGCGCGCCCAGCCAGTCGCGGACCCAGCCCAGAGCGGTCTCCACGTTGACGCGGCGCTCCTCGGGCAGGGGGGCCTTCGCCTGCATCCAGGCCCAGGCCTCGCCCAGCAGGTCGGCGGCGCTGGCGCTCCTGAACTCGCCCTTGCGGGCCATGGCATTGATGCGGGCGCCCAGCTTGCCGGCCAGGGGCCGCAGGGCATCGGCCGCGGTGAAGCCGATGGCGGTCTCGATCAGGCGGACCGGGGTGACGGCGCTCACGCCGATGGCGCTATCGGGGCAGACGGCAAAGCAGTCGCCGCAACCGGTGCAGCATTCGCCATCGAAGCGGATGCCCAGGGCGTTACGACTGCTGTGGTCCTGGAAGGTGGCGCTCAGGGGCGGGACCGAGCCGGTCGCCAGGTAGGGGTCGGCGGTCAGTTGCTGTCCCTCGCCGTCACGGTAAAGGACGCCCACCTGGTCCCAGAAGCGGGGCAGGCTCTCGTTCGTGTCCCCGTTACCGCCCAGGTGGCGCACCGCGATGGGCGGCTCGTCGCTCCAGGCGGCAGCGGTGGGTTGAGCGGCCGATCCCTCCAGAGTCAGGGGCTGGACGGACTCCATGGCGGTCTTGAAGCGCTCGGCGATCTGTTCCTGTTCCCGGTCCGGGAGGGCGGCCAGGCCCTCCTTCCAGGCCGTGGCGGCCTTGCGGGGTGAGAGGTCCAGGACCTCGGCCCCGGCCAGGGCGCCGAAGAGGCCACCGGTCAGCCAGGCACTCGTGTCTTCCAGCCCGGCATCCAGGGACGGGAGGAGATAGGGCTTGAGCCCCAGGCGCTTGACCGCATCCCGGTTGGCGGCGCTCAGGCCGGCCAGGGGTGCGGCGGCGGCATCGAAGCCGGCGAAGAGGAGCAAGGCGCCGGGGCGGACGGCCTTGTTCAGGTCGATCCCCTGGAGGCTGGCGGCGCCGTTCAGCAACAGGGCATCGGCGAGGTTGGATTCGTCGCAGACCCCAAGACCTGTGGTGCTGTGCAGCAGCAGGTCGGTGTTGCAGGACTGCCAGCCGTCCCCGTCGAGCCCCGGTTTGGAACGCAGGGAGCCCCCTTGCAGGCGTTGCAGCAGGCCGCCCGCCCCCGCGCAGAGCAGCCGGCCGGCGGCATCGCCGGAGTGGCGGAAGGCCAGGGCGAGCCTGCCTTTGGAAGTGGCCGTCAGTCTGTTTGAAGTCACGCCCAGGCTGGCGATCCGGGGATAGGCGCGGCGCAACTGATCCAGCATCACCTGGCGCTTGGGGTGTTCCGGCAGGTTGGCGTGGAAGCCCATACCCAGGTAAAGGGTGGGGGCGGGGGTCTTTTCGACACGCTCGACCAGCGCCAGCAGGTCCGGTCCGGTCAGCGGCAGGCCGCCGACCCCATAGATTACCGATTGCAGACGGGGGCGCTGCCGCTCCTCCAGGGCCGGGTAACCGGGGTGGGTCTCCGCGCCGAAACGTTTGTTGTCCAGGGCGCAATCGAAGGCGTTGCGCAGCTCGCGCAGCAGGGGCGGCGTGGCGTCGAGGGGCGCGGCCAGGCGCTCCATCACCGCCACCCAGCGCTTGCCCGCCAGGAGGCTGGTCAAGGCGGCGCCGGGGAAGGGACGCAGGCAGTGGATGCCCACCACGCCCAGGCGCTCCTTGCGGTTGAGGGAGAGCTGATCGGCCAGGGCCTTGGCGGCCTCGACGGCGCTGCCTTGGGCCAGGAGCAGCCGGTCGGCGTCGGCGACGCGGTGGGCCGAGACAGCGTTGTAACGGCGGCCCGTCAGCCCGGCGAACTCGTCGAAGGCACCTTGCAGGATGGCGTCGAAATGGCCGTCGAAGAAGGGCGCGCCCGCCATGGCCCCCAGGGCGAAGGAACGGCTGTCCTGGACGGCCCCTTGCAGCAGGGGGGCGTCGGGGTCGTGGGAGCGCGGCATGCGCCGGCGCTGCTTGCCGTACAGCAGCTCCTGGGCCGGGGTGGGGGCTGCGATTTCACCATCGGCCATGCCCAGATAGCGCTGGATCAGCTCCACCGAGGGGAGGCGGACATCCTGGGCCGCCAGGGCCGTGTCCTCGTAATCCATGGCCACCAGGGCGGGGACCAGGGCCAGCTCGGCGGCCTTGCGGGCGATCAGGGTGAAATCGACCGCCTCCTGCACGTTGGCGGCGATCATCACCAGGCAGCCGCTCTCGGCGGCCAGGTGCAGGGCCTCGTGGCCGCTGCCCTGGGCCTCGCCCTGGGCGGGCAGGGCGCGGTTGATCAGATGGGCCACGAGGGGGAGGCGGCGCCCGGCGGCGCTACGCAACAGGTCCAGGCCCCCGGCCAGATCGGCCCCGGCGAGGAAGAGGGTGGCGCGGCAGCCGCTCATGGCCTGGCCGATGGCCGCTGCCAGCGCGCCGCGCGGCCCCTCGGCCGCGAGGGCGTGGAGGGTTCCGCCGAAGCAGTTGTGATTGCCGCTCTCCCGCCAAGTCAGCTCGGCGGCCAGGGCCGAAGGACTGCCGCCGAGGGCGATGGCATCGGCCAAGGCCGCCTCGGTCGCGGCGACGGCGCAGTTGCCGTCCATCACGACGGCCCCTTCCCCCGCCCCCAAGGCGGCCATGGCCGGAACGCCGAAGAGGCGGCGGTAGAGTCGAATAGCGAGTTTGTTGGTCGTGCTCATGAAGTATTAATCCAAGCCGCAAAGGGTTTACCGTGAAAATCATGTAGGGGCGGGTTTGAAACCCGCCCCTACTCATTCAATCCACCGGATCGCCCCGGTGGGGCAGCGGGCCGTCACGGCGCGGGTGGCGGTGAGGCCGGACTGGTAGTCGATGCGGGGCAGGTTGTCGCGCATCTCGATCAGTCCCGGCACCGCGTCGGCGGCGCAGCGGCCGCAGGCGTCGCAGGCCACGGAACAGAGGGCCGTGGCCGCCTCGCCGCTGAGGGCGCTCTTGCACTGCACCAGGAGCCGCTGGTTGACGGGCAGCAGCTCGAACAGGTCCTTGGGGCAGGCCTCGACACAGTCGCCGCAGGCGGTGCATTTGTCCGCGTCCACGGCCGGCAGGCCGTTGGCGTTCATGGCGATGGCGTCGAAGGTGCAGGCGACCTTGCAGTCGGCCAGACCCAGGCAGCCCCAGGAGCAGCCCTTGCCGCCGCCCGAGACCACGGAGGCCGCCCGGCAGCTCTCGAAGCCGTGGTATTCGGCGATCTGATGGGCCTGGGCCTTGCCGCCGGCGCAATGGAGCCGGGCGACGCGCTTCTCCGCCTCGCCCGCGTCCACGCCGAGGAATTGGGCGATCTCATCGACCACGTCCGGACTGGCCACGGAACACTTGCTGGGCTGGATCTCACCGTTCACCACGGCCTGGGCGAAGCCCGCGCAGCCGGGCTGGCCGCAGGCACCGCAGTTGGTCCCCGGCAGCATCCCCTCGGTCGCGCTGACGCGGGGGTCTTCCTCCACCCGGAGCAGGCGATAGGCCATGGCCAGCAGTACCCCGAAGAAGAAGGTGACGCCGATCATGATCCCGATGGCAATCAAAAAGCTGATCATAGTTACAACACTCGGTAATTAGGCTTTAGGAACAGCCTCAAGCCTCTCTAGTTGTACCCCGCCGCCCGCTGCTGCAACTCCTCCAGGCCCGGCTCGCCGGGGTTCCAGGGCTTGCCGGGGTGGATGCACTTGGAGGGACAGAGCGACGCCGCCTCGACCATCTGGGCGAAGGTCCCGGACTTGAAGTCGCCGAGGACCGCCTGCTTGGTGTCGTTGTAGACGAACATCAGCGGATTGACCTTCATGCAGTCGTTGCAACTGGTGCAGAGGGGGGTGTCGATCCAGGGCTCGTCGAAGCCGGCCGGTTCCTCCTCGACCGCAGCCGGGGCTGCGGCTGCCTCCACGACGGCCTCCGCCTTGGGTTTGGCGGCAGGGCGTGCGACCGTGGCCGCCCCCGGCATCCTGCCTCCCTGGACACTGAGGTCCATTCCCAGCAGGACATCGGTCAGGCGCCCCATGACTTCACCGGCTGCCTCGGAGCGGGCATCGGCCAGTTCCTGTTCGTGCCTGGCCTCGTATTCGGCGATACGGGCGTCGGCGGCTGCCTGGATCTCGGCCTGGGCCTTTTCGATGGCCAGTTCCACGTAGCGGTTGCGGACTCCCGCCATCTCCTGCAAGGCATGCCAGTAGTTGAGACGGTCGCGGCAGGCGTGGACCAATGTGCGAGAGACCACCAGCCGGCGCAACGTGCCCTCCTTGTCCACGGCCCAGACGAACGGGACGTAATTGGGCGACTCTGCCTGGGATTTCTGGAGGTAACCGGCCAGGGGGACCAGATCATTCGATTCGCACTGGGGCGGCACCGAGACGAAGTGCTCGTCCCTCAGCTCCGGCAGGAGCAGGGCGTAATCGGCGAAGGTGAAGGCCAGCCGGGTCTCCACCACCTGGTTGTCTTCGTCCTGGTAGTTGAAGGTGTGGAGGGGCCAGTCCTCGCCGGGCTGGGGATTGCCCTCGAAGTCCATGCGCTCCGCGAAGGAGTCGCCCCGGCCAGGGTTGACCCGGAAGAAGGGATGGACGCGGCCTTCCAGGGCGGCGCCGGCCACCAGCCAGGCGTTCAGGGCGATCTGGCGCCCGGCGGTCTTGAGGCCGGTGTTGATCAGATGGAGGCTGGTGCGGGTGGCGTTCAGGGCATCCAGGAAGCCGCTGATCAAATGATTGTGGCGCGCCGCCGAGGTCTGGGCGATGAAGGCCTGCCGGTGGCCGATCCCCAGGTAGCCCAGTTCGGTGCGGAAGCTCTGGAAGGGACCCTCGCCCTCGCGGCGGCCGGGGTTGTTGTGGGCCAGTACACGGGCCAGGATCTGCACCGGACGGCCGGAACTCAGCAGCCGCGAGAAAGAGGCCATGCCCTCGCCCGCGAGGCGGTTGCTGTCTTCCAGGGCGATCACGGCCGGCACCAGTTGCAGCTCGTCCTTGGAGAAGGCCTCCCAGCCAAAACCGGCGAACCAGGGATCGTGGATGGCGCTGTCGTAGATGTTGTCGATTTCGAGACGGGCGATGCGCGCGGCGGCAAAAACCTTGGCTAGGCGTCCGGCTTCCCGGTCGAAGAGGGCGGTCGCCCGCTCGCTGGGATCTGCGTCCATCACAGGTTCCAGCCCTTGGGTCCGCGCCAGCCAGGTCTCCTCGGTGAGCCGGCCCGAATGGACCAGATGGACCAGGGTCTGGCCATCCTGAAAGGATTCGAGGGTGGCCAGGGCCTCCGTGATGCGCCTCTGGCGCTGCTCCGGCATGCTGACCGAACCCCGGCGGTGTTCCATCATGCCGGACAGTGCCTCCGGATTCAGCAGGGAACCGGCGCCGCCGATGCCGGCGGCCAGCTTGGCCGCAGAGGTGGCCTCGGCCGACTTCTCCTTCTCCACGTCCAGCAGACGGCGCAATCCCTGGATCGCATCGCCGGTCTCCTCACGGAACCGGGCCTGGCGGCTGAGCAGCAGGTTGCGGATGCTGTGGATCAGCAGGTGGATGGCCGGGTAGCGGCCATAGCCCAGGAGCATGCCGCTGGCAGGCAGGGCCGCCCGCATCCTGTCCAGGTCCGCCACCAGTCTGGCGGTGTTCTCGGGGTCGAGGTTCAGGTGCGCGGCCAGGTTCTTGCAGCTCTCGGCCAGCAGGGGCGCGGCGGCAACCGGACCCTCCTGTTCCTCCAGGCGGTGGCGCAGCTCGCGTTCCATCCAGGGCAGATTGTCCAAGAGTATCCGGGCCGCGGTCGCTTCCGGCTTCCTGCCTCCCGCGACACTAGCACCTCCCTGTGCGTCGTCGACCGCCTCCGCCGCCTCCCGGAGGGCCTGGGACAGGGGCACCGCCAACTGTTCCGGGGTCATTCTCTCGCTCCCCGCCGGGGCCGGGCGGAGGAACAGGGGATAGTCGAAACGCAGCCGGGAGCTGTCGCGGAAAGGGGCCAGCAGGGCGGGGAGACTATCCTCCCCGGCGGGCTGCAACAGGGCGCGTGCCTGCGGATTTCCCAGGTGGAAATGGCGCAGGTTGCGCATGGCCTCCTTGCTGGCCTCCGCGTCGCGGATGGCCGCCGGGAGCGCCGGCAGGGCGCGGTCTGTGAGGGCTGTGACTTTCTTCATCCTAATCTCCTCATTTAACCGCAAAGGCCGCGAAGGAATTTATTGGCTTGTCCAGGTTTCGCCCCTGACCAGGAAGGTAGGAACAAAGCTTGCCTATCAGGTTGATTGCCAACCATGCAGGATTTTGAGCTTCGTAGTCTGCTGGCTGTAGGTCGGCCTTCAGGCCGATAGCGGCGCCCGTCGGCCTGAAGGCCGACCTACAGGCCGACGCATGGCATCGACTCACCGAATTGGCAATCAACCGGATAGGCAAGGAACAAAGATAAAGGCATCGGGTTGTTTTCCTTAGCGTTCTTTGCGTCCTTTGCGGTTGAAAAGAGGTTTCTAGGTTCATGGTCGTGCCGTTTCGTCCTGGGTTAGATGGCGAAGGCGTCCAGCGCCTTGTTCACTGCGGCGATCTTTTCCGCGCCGGTCGCTTCCAGGCCGCGCGAGGAGAGGTCGTCATACACGGGGGCATCGGGGTCGTGATAGAGCAGGCCGATGGGGATCTTGCTCGTGTCACGGGCGATGGACATGGCCGCCGCCCAGTCGCCGGGGTCGTGCTCGCGCTGTTCCTTGAAGACGCGCCGGACGCTGTCGTCGGCGGGGATGCCGTTCTCGTGGGTCAGGAGCAGCATGCGGCTGCTGTCTTCTTGCAGGGGTTTGCAGACATCGGGCGAGAAGACCGGGCAGCGCTGGATGATGCGCACGAAGCTGGTACCCCGGTGTTTGTGGGCCTTTTTGATGGTCTCGTACATGTGGGGCGGGTTCCAGTCCACGCACTGGGCCACGAAGGAGACGTTGGTGATCCCCAATGTGATGGTCAGGGGATTCATCGCCGGCAGCGGCGCGCCCTTCGGGTGGGTGTTGGTGCTCAGGCCCGTGGGGCTGGTGGGCGAGGTCTGCTTCTTGGTCAGGCCGTAGATGGCGTTATCGAACACCAGCACCACCATGTCCACGTTGTAGCGGATGGCGTGTATCCAGTGGCCGGCGCCGATGGAGAAGCAGTCGCCGTCGCCGGTGGCGACCCAGACATCCAGGTCGGGACGGCGGGACTTGATGCCGCTGGCGATGGGCAGGGCGCGTCCGTGCAGGCCGTGGAAACCGTAGGTGCCCATGTAGTGGGGCAGGCGGCTGGAGCAGCCGATGCCGGATACGGCAACGGTCCTCTCCGGCGGCAATTGGGCGTCGTGCAGGACGCGGTGGACGGTGTTGAGCACGGCGAAGTCGCCGCAACCGGGGCACCAGCGGGCTTCACCGCCGGCGTAGTCGCCCAGGGTGAAATAGCGATCGAAGACTTCGAGTGACCAATCTGCTTTCAAGCCAAACATTTAAGTCTCCTTTACTTATTCAGCGCATGCAGGCGCTGTTCAAGTTCGTTGTAGATCAGGCCGGGCTGCATGGGGTGGCCATAGACCACGGACCAGCAATCCACATCCACCAGGGTCTTGGCGCGCAATAGACCAGCAAGCTGGGCGTAGCGGCGGGTCTCTTCGGTGATCAGGGGATCGCCCAGCTTGTCGCTGTAGTTGATCTCCACCGTCATCACCCGCTTGAAGCGGGAGAAGATCTCCTTCAGGCCCGGCTCCATGGGGGAGAGGAAACGGGGATGGATGGAGGAGACCCTGTGGCCCTTCTCACGCAGCAGGTCCACGGCCTCTTCGATGGCGCCCTTGGTGGAGCCCCAGCCGACCACCAGCAGGTCACCGCTTTCTTCACCGTAGATCTCGGGTGACTTCAGGGTCTGGGCCAGGGCCGCCAGTTTGCGGCTGCGGAGTTCGCTGGAGATCTGGTTGGTGTCCGAGTCGTAGGCCACCTTGGAGCGGTTGGTGTGCGACAGGCCGGTCAGGACGTATTCACCGCCGCGCTGGCCGGGGATCGGCCGCTGGGAGAGGCCGGTCTTTTCGTCCCAGTCGTAGGCGGGGACGTTGCTGTCCCAGGCGCTCTGGTCGATGGGGGCTGCCAGCCACTCCTCGCTCAGGACGGGGCGGGCCCAGGGCTGCACGCCGGTGGCCAGGTTGGCGTCGGAGAGCACGAAGACCGGGCTGCGGAAGGCCTCGGCCAGCTTGCGCGCCAGGATCATGAAGTGGAAACACTCCTCGATGGTGGCGGGGGCGATGATGATCTTGGGGGCGTCGCCCGGCATGCCATGGAGGGTGGAAAGCAGATCGCCCTGTTCCACCTTGGTGGGCAGACCGGTGGAGGGACCGCCGCGCTGCACATCCACGATGACCAGGGGGATCTCGGCCATGACGGCCAGGCCCATCAACTCGGTCTTGAGGGCCATGCCGGGGCCGGAGGTGATGGTGCAGGCGGTCTTGCCCGCATAGGAGGCGCCGATGGCGTAAGCCGCCGCCGCGATCTCGTCCTCGGCCTGGTGGATGAAGCCACCGGCCTGATGGAAGATGTCGGCGATGTAGTGTGTGGCGGAGGTGGCGGGGGTGATGGGGTACATGGAGACCACCTCCATGCCCGATGCCATGACGCCCAGGCCGATGGCCGTGTTGCCGTTGGTGACCACGGTGGGGCCGATGTCGCCCTGCTCCGCCGGGATCTCCCAATGGTAACCGACATGGCTGGCCGCGTAGTCGTAGCCGGACTGGAAGAGGTCATGATTGACCTTGATGACCTTGTCGCCCTTGCGCTTGAAGGTGGCGGCGATCTCGGACAGGGCCTTGTCCGCGTCGCGGCTGTAAATCCGGCAGAGCATGCCCAGCACGAACATGTTCTTGCCCTTGCGGGCGTCCTTGACCAGCTTGAGACACTCCAGCTCCATGGGGACTTCATGCACCACGAGCCCGTGCTCGGCAAACTCCTTCACCGCCGCCGCATACTGCTTGCGGATCGACTCCTGGGGGTCCTCGGCCCACTTGTTCTCCAGCAGGACGATGGTGCCCTTCTTGTAGGCGCCGCTGGCGATGCGGGAGTAGAGCACCTGCTCGTTGAAGGCCACCACCAGATCGGCCTCGTTGCCCATGTTGGTCACGCGCTTGGAGGCTAGGCGGATACGGATGCCGGAGGCGCCGGCCGGGGAACGGGCCGGGGGTTGGATCTCGGCGGGGATGATCTCCACGGTCCAAACGCCGTTGGACATCTTGCCGCTGATGGAGCCGAAGGTCTGGCCGCACTTCTGGGCGCCCTCGCCGGAGTCGCTGACGACCTCGACGATGTGTTCCTTGATGAGGGTGGCGCCGCGATGCTCAGGCATCCCGGACGCACCGGACGGGGTCTTTGTTGTCATTGCTAAACCTCTTGAGGCCTAAGTTGAATATGACCTAAATCCTGCACTTAACCGCAAAGGACGCAAAGAACACGAAGAAAAACGATGGGTTGCGATCGTTCATTTACCCATCGATCCGGTTTGAGAAGACCTATAGGTAAGCTGTTGTAATCTTGGCGTACTTTGCGCCCTTTGCGGTTAGATTTGAGAAATCTAGGCATGAATTGAGCGCGTCAGCCCTCCACTTTGAGCAGGGACTGCTCGTATTCGTTCATGAAGTGGTACAGGGAGCTGTCGAGGACCTTGACGGCGCCGTTGATCAGGTGGCAACGGCCAGACCCCGGCAGGATCTTGCAGAGGTTGATCAGGCTGTCCAGGTCGGCGCGGGTCCCCTGGCCGGTCCCGATGCGGTTCAGGAGCAGGGACATGTAATAGGTGCCGGTCTTGCAGGAGGGGCACTGGCCGCAGGAGGAGGCGGCGAAGAAGCTGATGTATTCGGCCACCTTCTTGACGATGCCGGTCCCCTGGGAGACCACGATCATGGCCCCGGTGCCCAGGGCCGAACGGCGTGCCGCCACGGACTCGAAGTCCATGGGCACGTCGATGTCCTTGGGGGTGAGGATGGTGTTGGACGGCCCGCCGGTGAAGACCGCCTTGAGCTTCTTGCCCACCAGCAGACCACCGCCGTGGTTGTTGACCAGCTCGTTCAGGGGTGTGCCCATGGGCAGTTCGAAGACCCCCGGCCTCAGCACGTCGCCGCTCAGGCAGTAGATCTTGGTCCCGGTCGCGTTGCCGATCCCCAGATTTCTGAACCACTCCACCCCGTTCCTGACCAGATGCGGGACGTTGGAGAGGGTCTCCATGTTGTTGATCAGGGTCGGGTAGCCGTGGACGCCGAAGTCGGAGGGGTAAGGCGGCTTGCCGCGCGGGAAGGGGAACTTGCCCTCCACCGATTCGATGGCCGCCGTCTCCTCGCCGCCGATGTAGTGGCCGGAGCTGGGTTTGACGCAATATTCGATCTTGAGGCCGGTCTTTTCCGCGACGCGGGACGGCCAGCGGGAGGCCTGCCACTGCTCCACCGCGCGGCCCATGGCCTCTATGCAGGCGGTGAGGTGAGGATTGATGTAGAAGACGATCTTGTTGATGCCGCAGGCGACGGCGGTGATGGTGGCGCCTTCGATCAACTGGTGGGGGCACTCCTTCATCAGGACCCGGTCCTTGAAGGTGCCCGGTTCGTCCTCGTTACCGTTGCAGATCAGGTATTTGTCCCGCTCTGCTAAGCTTACCGCTCCCCGCTCACGCCCCTCGCCTACATCCCTGTAGGCGTCCTGGTTGGCGATGGCGTTCCACTTGAACCAGGTGGGGAAGCCGCTGCCGCCTAGGCCGCGCAGGTCCGCCTCCTTGGCCATTTGGATCACCGCCGCCGGGTCTTCCAGGGCCTTTTCGAGGCCCTGCCCGCCCACATATCCCATCCAGGCGTCGAAGTCGGCGCCTACCCGGCAAGCCGGGTTGAGCAGCACCTGATTCAGGTTCGCCGTGGTCTTGGCCTTAGTCATTGATAAACCCCGCCGCTGCGGTCTTGCGCAGACCGTCGTAGTCCGAATCCACATCGAATTTGGCGTAGGCGGGAAAGAGCAGCGGGCTCTTGCGGGCCAGGGGCATGTTGGCCAGCATCAGCTCGCGGCGGAAATTCCGCAGGTGTTCGATGGTGATCTTCTTGGGGCCGCGGCCGAAGCCGTGGGCCCGCTTGGCCGCGGCCTGTCCGGCACGACGCCCGAAGACGATGATGTCGAGCAGGGAGTTGCCCATCAACCGGTTACGGCCATGGACGCCGCCGCAGACCTCCCCGGCGCAGAAGAGGCCGGGGACGGTGCTGGCGGCCTCCCGGTCGATGATCGCCCCGCCGTTCTGATAATGGAGGGTGGGATAGATCAGGGGCGGCTGTTTGCGGGGGTCGATGCCGCACTTGGTCCCCAGGTGCAGCAACTTGGGGAAGCGCTTCTCAATGATGCCGGGCTGACGCAGCTCGATGCTGGGGGTGTCCAGCCAGACGCCGCATTTGCCGTCAGTCGCTCCCGGCGTCCTGCCTCCCGCGACACTAGGCCGTCCCTGTCCGTCGCCCGCATAGACCCCGCGCCCCTCGGCGCATTCACGGATGATGGCCGCCGCCACATAATCGCGGGGCTTCAGCTCGTCGATGAAGCGTTCGCCGGCCGCGTTGAGGAGGTAGGCCCCGGCGGAGCGCACCCCCTCGGTGATCAGGGTCCCGGCCAGATGGGGCGGATAGGCCAGCCCGGAGGGGTGGTACTGGAAGATGTCCAGGTCCCGCAACCGGGCACCGGCGCGATAGGCCAGCACCAGGCCGTCGCCCGTGGCGCCGAAGTGGTTCGAGGTGGGGAAGTCGTTCAGGTGCATGCGGCCGATGCCGCCGGTGGCGATGATGACCGAGCGGGCCTTGACCAGGATGTATTTGTAGTCCTTGAGGGAGGAGACGACGGCCCCGGCGCAATGGCCAGATTCGTCGGAAAGCAGTTCCACCGCCGGGCTGTAGTCCCAGACCTCGATGTTGCTGTTGAAGACTGCCTCGCGCAGGACGCGCATCATCTCCAGCCCGGTGTAGTCGCGGAAGTAGAGTACGCGGGGGGCGGAGGTGCCGCCGGCACGGCGGGTCATGAGGTCGCCGTACTGATCCAGCTCGAACTGCATCCCCTGCTGGATCAGCCAGCGGATGACCTCGGGGGCGTCCATGACCATCTGGGCCGCCAGGCTGCGATCCAGCTCGCCGTGGGCGCCCTTGACCGTGTCCTCGTAGTGCTGTTGCGGGGTATCGTCCTTTTCGACGGAGGCCTGGATGCCGCCCTCGGCCATGACCGTGTTGCTGTCGCCCAGGCGCAGTTTGGTGGCCAGGATGACCTTGGCCCCGGCCAGGGAGGCTTCGAGGGCGGCGGCACAACCGGCGCCGCCGCCGCCGATGACCAGTACGTCGGTCTCGACCTCCGGGGAACCGGCCAGATCGGCCTCGTCGATGCGCGCGTCTCCTTGCAGGACCTCGGCCAACTGGCGGTGACAGGGGTCGCCCGCGTTGGGTCCCACCGTCAGATCGACACAGCGCTCGCGCAGGTAGTCGGGATGGTACTGCCGCAGCAGTTCCTCGCCGAAGTCCGTCTGCGGCATGGGCCGCTCGGCCTGGGCCCGGTAATGTTTCAGCGCGATGTTGTAGGGGATGCCTTTAGCCATGATTCGATCCGGGTGAAACTGTTTGCCGTTCGGTGGGGCTACTCGATGACCTTCAACCCGCCCTTGCGCATCAGCTCAAGCCGGTTGATCAGATTCGAGGGGCGAATGTGGAAATAGGCTGTGACCCGGCGGGAGAAGAGGGCGACATGATTGGGCGCGATCATCTCGGGGCAGGCGGTCTGGCAGAGATTGCACATGACGCACTCGACGAAGAGTTCGCCCGCCTCGCTGAAACGCCCCTTGGAGGCCAGCTCGACCCCGCGCTCCACGTCGATGCCCTTGGGACAGGTGGAGGTGCAGCCGGCGCAATGGCGGCAATGCTCGGCCTCGGGGAAGATCTCGTGGAACTTGGCCTGTACTTCCCAGGAACTGCGGATCTCTTCCAGCCGGTAACTTTGATGGGGCGGGGTGGGATAGATGAGAAAATGGACATCCATGCCCTCTTCGATCAGCAGCTCGCAGCCCAGTTCCGTGGTGACCTTGTTGCTGCCCGCGCGGCGGACCAGCACCCGGCAGGAGCCGCACACCCCTTGCAGGCAGCCGACCCCTTTCACACGGGGATAACCGGCATACCAGAGGGCCTGAATCACCGAATGAGACCTCGGCGCGGAGATGTCCTTGCCGTTGATCCTCAGGCTGATCAGTTTTTCCGGATCGTTGCTCATTCAGGTACCAATCGTTCCGGTGAGGGACCACTCCAGGCGGTTCGTGCCGGAAAGTCCTCGCCTACATGGAAAAGCAGGGCGTCACAATGATTAGCGTCAATTATCATCGAGACGGAGCATAATGACTAATACGATTTACTGATCGATTCCATAAGGAAATACCTAGGGATGCGGCGCACGAAGCGCGCCGTATCCCGGTGTTTCATCGCAGGGGATGGGCTCAACCCAGGGCAGCCAGGGCCGCGTCGTAGTTGGGCTCTTCGGTGATTTCCGGCACCAGTTGGCTGTAGAGGATCTTATTGTCCGCATCCATCACCACCACGGCGCGGGCACAGATACCGGCAAGGGCGCCGTCTGTGATCAGCACGCCGTAGTCCTTGGCGAAATTGCGGTCACGCATCATGGAAAGGGTTACTACGTTCTCGATGCCTTCCGCGCCGCAGAAACGCTTCTGGGCAAAGGGCAGGTCGGCGGAAATGACCAGCGCCACAGAGTCGGTCTTCTGTGCCATGGCGGCATTGAACTTCTGGGTGGAAATGGCGCAGACCGGGGTGTCCAGACTGGGCACGATGTTCAGCAGCTTCTTCTTGCCCGCGTAATCGCCCAGGCCCACATTGGCCAGGGTGGCGGCGGTCAGGGCGAATTCAGGGGCGGTGGCGCCGGGGGACGGCAGCTCGCCATTGGTATTGCAGGGATTTCCTTTAAGGGTGATTGCAGCCATGGTTGTTCTCCATTGAGTTGTAATGACGGATTGGGTCGTTGATTGGAAGCTGTGCGCTAGATCTGGCAGGAAGTAGAATAAGTCTAATATTACCCGATAGCGGCAGTAGGGTAAACCGATTCCTCGCCCGCTTCAGCCATTCTAACCCGTTGCCAGGGAGAGCAACCTCGGCAGTTGGTGGGTAATGAACAGGCGTAGAGTAATGGTGGGGGGACACCGGTGACCAGGCAGTCGGCTTCGCCCGCCAGGGCCATCGCCATCCGACAATACGCGACGCTGGAGCCTGGGAACAACAAATAGAACAGCAAAAAAGGGGGACGATTTCTCGTCCCCCTTCGCCTTTCAGTCTACCTCAATCCCTCAAAGCCCGTGTCTGACCTTGCTCTCCTGTTCCTGCTTGCGGAACTGGTTGAAGCGGGGCAGGAACTTGTCCCAGTCGATGATGTGGCTGTCGATCTCCGGGCCGTCGATGCAGGCGTGCTTGCGGACTAGCTTGCCATCGAGGTTCACCGGCACCATGCAGGCGCCGCACATGCCCGTGGCGTCCACCATGATCGAGTTGAGGCTCGCCACGGTCTTGACGCCATAGGGCTTGGTGAGGTCGCTGACCGCCCGCATCATCAGCGGCGGGCCGATGGTGACGACCTCGGCGATTTCGCGGTCGCCGTTGCGCTTGCCGTTCTTGAGCATCTCCTCCAGCGGGCCGGTGACGAAGCCCTTGACGCCGAAGCTGCCGTCGTTGCTGGTGTAGATCACGTCGAGTTGGTCGCCGAACTCGGCCTTCAGCTTCGCCACGCGGTCCGTCCAGAACTGGAGGTTCTCGCTACGGAAGCCGGAGATCAGGGTAACGTGGTTGCCCAGGCGCAGGTGCTCGCGCATGATCGGATAGACGGGCGGCAGGCCGACGCCGCCGGCGGTGAAGACCACCGTCTGGTTGGCCGCGTAATGGTGCAGATCGGACGGCAGTCCCAGGGGACCTGCGATGCCGGTGAAGACATCACCCACATTCATCTGGTTCATCAGGATGCTGGAAGCGCCCATCGCCTGGATGACCAGGGTGATGGTGCCGGCTTTCGCGTCCCAGTCGGCCAGTGTCAGCGGGATGAGTTCGCCCTTCGGTTCCGGCAGTACGCGCACGAACTGCCCGGCGCGGGCGGCGCGCGCGATCATGGGCGCCTTGACCACGAACTCGACGATGCCTTCGGCCACGGCGATCTTGTCGACGATGGCCTGGGGCGCTCGGGCCAGCGCGGTGTATTCGAGGGTCTGGGCCACCCGCGCCTTGATCTCGGTGTCAGGCATGTCGACCTCGCCGAGGATTTCGCGCGCGGCCGCCTGGCCGTCGCCCGCCGCGTTGATGGCGGTGGAGCCGCCGCGCGTGGCGTCGCCGCCGGAATAGATATCCGCGACCGAGGTCTTCTGCGTGCCGCGGCCCACGTCGAGCGTGCCCCACTTGGTCGTCTTGAGCCGGGGTTCGGAATCCTTGATGATCGGGTTGGGCGAGTTGCCCAACGCCATGATGACGAGATCGACCGCCATGCGCTCGGTCTCGCCCGTGACCACCGGGCTGCGGCGGCCGGAGGCATCCGGCTCACCGAGCTTGATGATTTCGAGGTTGGTGTGCGTGACGAAATGCGTCTTGTCGTCGCCGACGAAGTCGCGCGGCGAGCGCAGTTCCCGGACCTCGATGCCCTCTTCCAGCGCGTGATGCAGCTCCTCCACGCGGGCGGGCATTTCGCTCATCGTCCGGCGATAGACGATGGTCACCTTGCCACCGAGACGGCGGGCGGTACGCGCGGCGTCCATGGCCGTGTTGCCGCCGCCGATGATGGCGATCTGCTTGTCCCGGACCTCCGGCAGCGGGGTCTCGAATCCCGGCTTCGCGCCCTGCATCAGGTTCACGCGGGTCAGGAACTCGTTGGCCGACATCACGTTGATGAGGTGCTCGCCGGACACGTTCATGAAGCGCGGCAGGCCCGCGCCCGTGCCGACGAAGATCTTCCAGAATCCCGCCTCTTTCAGGTCTTCGAGGGTGGCGGTCTTGCCGACCACGAAGTTGGCGACAAACTTGCCGCCCAGCAGGGTGATCTTCTGCACCACATCGTCGATCAGCTCGTTGGGCAGGCGGAACTCCGGGATGCCGTAGCGCAGCACGCCGCCCAGCTCGTGGAAGGCCTCGAACACCGTCACGGGGAAGCCTTCCGCCGCCAGGAGATAGGCGTTGATGAGGCCCGCCGGGCCGGAGCCGACCACGGCGATGGGCGGCTTCTCGGCGCGAACCCAGGGGTTGGGCAGGCTGGAAAGCTGTGCCATGCGGGCGGCGAGGCCCTCGGGATCGGCGACCTTTTCACGCTGTGGCAGATACCATTCGAGCTGCCCGATCTCGATCGGACGCTTTTGGTGGGCGCACACGCCCTGGCATTGCAACTCCTGCGGGCAGACGCGGCCGGTGACGTTGGGCAGCGGGTTGCAGCCCTCGATCACCTTGAGCGCCTCGCGGAAGCGGCCCGTGCCCAACATCTCCAGCATTTCCGGGATGTGGATCTGGACGGGGCAGCCGCCCTTCTTGCTGGCCGGCTTGGAGGGGTCGGGCGTGCATATCACGCCCACCTCGCAGGGGCGTTCCTCGCACTGCTTGTCGCGGATGGCTTCGAGCCAGACGAACATTTCGACTTCCCTCGCGGTGTAGCCGATGTTCATGTAGCCCAGATACCCCTGGGTCACCAGGTCGAAGTCGTCGCGTCTCGCCTCCGGCGGGCGCACATAGGGCGGGATGAAGTTTTCGGCCGGCCAGTTCTCGGACAGGCCCTTGAACATGGGGTAGCGGTCGGACAGGTGCTGGTCGATCGCCTTGACGAACTTGCGCTTGAGCTTGAGCGGCACGTTCCAGATGAACCGCATCAGCACCTTGCTCATGTCGTCGTCACGCAGCATCAGATTCCAGAGGGCGCGGACGAAGGTGGGGGTCAGCTCCTCCTGCTGGAACTCCCAGACGAGGGCGTTGGCGCCGTCCTCGATGAAGAGGTCGCGGAAGGCCTGGGGCTCGCTGAGCAACCTGCGGCGCAGCAGGTCCATCTGCTTGCGGAAGACGCCCACGGCCTGAGTCTGCTCCAGGGCCTCAAGCTGGGAACGGCTGTTCTCCAGGGCGTCGCTCACGTGGAGGTAGCGGTGCAGCTCACCGCCATCTCCTTCGAGGATGTGGATACTGTCGCTCATCGAATGATCTCCGCGTCGCAGTTGGCGGCAACCTTGGCGATCCGCGCCTTGAGTTCGGGCGTCGGGGTGATGCGTTCCAGGGCGCCTGGGATGATGTGACCGACTTCCTTGACCTCACCGTCAACCATGATCTTGGTCTTCTCGAAGATCTCGCTCAGGTCCTGGTAGCAGGTCTTGCAGTTGGTGCAACTGGCCGGGTCATCCATGCTGACCAGGGCGCCATTGCCGCCGGATGACGCAGCAGCAGGAGCTGCGGGTTTTTGCGCGGGTGCGCTCGAACCCGTCAGGATGGAGCCGATGGCGCCCACCCCGGCCGGTGCCCTGCTGGATGCGGCCAGTTCCGACATGGCGCGGGCGATGGCGTCGATGGAGGTCTCGCGCTGTTGCAGGGACTGCTGGTACTGACCCTGGAGCGATTCCAGGGCGGAGCGGTAGCTCGCGTCCTGCTCGGCCACATGCTGGCCGCCCAGGTATTGCAGCATCTGCCAGTTCTTGCGCCGTTCGATGACCAGATCGACGATGGTCTGGGAGACGCCGTACTTGATCAGCCGACGCTTGGCATCCGTGGCCCAGACGAAGGGGACCCGGCCCAGGCGTCCGGCCTCGTCGAGGTCGATATAGGCGTCGATGGCGACCCCGTTGACCTCGTCGGCGGGCATCTTCTTGAAGTGCTTCTTGAAGCGGCCCTCGCCCAGGGCGAAGCTGGCCGGCGTCAGGGGGTAATCGAGCAGCTGGAGGTTGCCCTCCCCGTCGAGATATTCGATGGAGCTGGTGGTCCAGGTCTTGCCGGGATCGGGGTTGCCGTCGAGGGAGAACCACTCGTGCAGGGTCTTGCCGCGACGGGGATCATGCACGAACACGGGGCTCATGCGGCTCTCCACCGCCAGACGGGCCTGTTGGTTCGAGGCGTCGTCGGCGATGCCGTGCTCGGGTTGGCAGGGGGTGTAGACATCCAGCAGGGCGGGAGAATCGGTATAGCTCAGGAACGCCATGACGTTCTTGAGGAAGTGACCGGGCAGGGCCGTGCTGGTCTGAACCACCATCACATTGGGATGGAAGGCGGCGATCAGGCCCAGCTCCTTGCGGTCTTCCTGCTTGCCCTTGTGGGCGGAGCCGATGCGGGCCAGGTCGGAGTCCTGGCCGGGGAGGCTGGCGGAGGATGCCTGGCCGCCGGTGTTGGAGTAGACGCCGGTATTGAGGACCAGGATCTTGATGGGGGTGTCGGTCACCAGGATGCGCGACAGGGCGCCGAAGCCGATGTCGTAGGTGGCGCCATCGCCGCCGATGGTGAGCACCGTGGGCAGCAGGCTGATCTCCTCGGGGGTGAACTGGGCCCAGGAGAGGGTGCGCAGGGCCGCGTCCTGCTTCTCGGGCTCATAGGCGTCTTCCAGCTCCAGGCGGGCCAGCCGCAGGGCGCGAATCTCGCCGATGGCCTGGGCCGAGATGCCTTCGAAGATACCCTTGGCCAGGGGCTGGGCGTCCTGGAACAGGCTGTTGACCCAGGGGTCGTTGTAGCAGTTGAAGGGGAAGGTGGAGGCATAGACGCTGCTGCACCCGGTCGAGTTGGCGATCACGGCGCCGGCGGGGCCGTTGCCGGTGGGGCCGCTCTCGAACAGGTAGAGCCGCTTCTCCAGAGTGGCGATGAGTCCACCGATGCGGCCGCTACGGGCGGGATCGGTCTCCGCCAGGCTGGCCTGCTTGAGGCCCAGGCTGCCGATCAGCCCCTCCAGCTCGCGGATGTGGTCGCGGCGGCGCTTTTCGGACAGGGCGCGGTTGGTGGCCATGACCAGGCGAACCGCCGTGACCTCGCCGCAACCGCGGCAGGCGCCATGCCCGCCCGTCATCGCGTAGTAATTGGCGCGGTCGAGCATCAGGCGCTTGGTCTCGCCGTCGGACCGGATGGCGCCCTCGGTGAAGCGGGACGGGGTGTTCGGCGTCTGGCTCAGGAACTCGAAGCGGGCCTGCAAGGTATCGACCAGGGCCTTGTCCTGTTCGCGGGCGACCAGGGCGCCGGGGCCGCAGACGGCGATGCATTCCAGGCAGCCGGTGCACTTCCAGGGATCGACCGTGACCGCGTAGAGGCCGCCGCTGCCGGGATTGGCCTTCTCCATGGCGTCGAAGAAGGGGCGCGTCCGGGCCACGGGATAGACCGCGAGGGATTCGGCCAGCTTGCCGAAGTTGCGGATCAGGGTGATCTGGGTGGTGTCCAGGGTGGAGGCGGCCTCGGCGACGATTTCATGGAAGGCGCGGGCCTGCTTGTTCTGGCGGTAGCTCTCGCGGACCGCCTCGGACAGGGGGTAGAGCTGGCCGTACATGGCCTCCTTCTGGGCGCCGGTGATGTCCAGGCGCTGAATCGCCGTGGACAGCAGTTCGTGGATGTCGTGGACCCGGTTCGGGATGGCGGCGTCAGGGCAGACCAGGGCGCATTCCATGCAGCCGGTGCAAAGATCGGCCTGGAACTCGGGCACGGTGCGGCGGAACAGGCCCTTGTCCTTGCCGGCGGCGGTGCCGGCCGGCATGAACATGCCCGTACCCGGCAGCACGGGTGCCTCGCCGATGGTGCCGTCGCGGAAGGGTCCGGCCACCATGTCTTCGTAATAGTCCTTGTCGAGGAAGCCGCCGCAGGAAGACTGGCAGGCGCTCCCGCAGACCGAGGCGGACAGGGCCACATTCAGGCCGGTGTCGGTGGAGGGCATCTCCTCGGCGGCCAGGAAGGCGGGGCTGTCGTAATCGACCCGGCGCGTGGCCTCAATGCCCTCGCGGATCACCGCCATGTTGCCATCGACCACGGCACCGCCCTTGCCGCCGAACTTCTTGCTGATCTGGCCCTTGATCTTGTCCAGGATCGCCTCCTCGGAGGCGTCCGCCGAGACGCGGTCCACATGGCCGGCCACGGCGCCGATGAAGGCGATGCCCATCATGCGGATTTCGAGATCGGCGGTCGGGGCGTGCTTCTTGGCGACCGTAAAGGCGTCGATGACGAAGAAACGGATCTTGCGCTCGCGGATGGTCTTGCGGGCCGCCGCAGGCAGTTCGCGCCAGACCTGCTCCAGGGGCAGGTTCGACTGCATGATGAAGGTGCCGCCCGCCGCCAGGCCCCGCAGGGGGTTGGTGTGGCTGAAGACCTTATGGTCGGGGGAGATGACGATCTCCACGTCCTCCAGCTCGGCGTTGGTGATTTTCACCGGCTCGGGGCTGAGGGTGATGTAGTAGTTGGTCGGGGCGCCGCTCTTCTCGGAGCCGTACTTGGGCGCCGACTTGGAGTGCATGCCCAGCACGCCGGCCAGGATGTCGGTCAGCAGCTTGCCCGAGGCGATGGTGCCGTAGCCGCCCACGGAGTGGAAACGGATGCGGAAGGCCGCGTCCGGCAGCAGGCGGGGGTTGGTCTCGGTGTCCAGGGCCATGGCCCCGGTCTCGGGATAGGCCGCCTTCAGCCGCGCCTGGAGTTCGGCCACCTTGGGCGAGGGGTTTTTGGAGAAGAACTGGGACCCCAGGTAGATGAGGGGCACGGCATTGCCGTCCGCCATGTTCTTGAAGGCCGCGATCAGGTGGCGCGGTTGCAGGTCGTGGCCGCCCAGGCCGAAGATGGCGGTGGTGAGCCGGGGCGTGGCGGTCAGGGCCGGGATGCCGGGGTGGCGTTCGCCATCCGCGTTCTCGCGGGCCTTGAACAGGGCCTGGGTCACGAAGGTGGTGAGCGCGGTCTGGTCGGAGCGTTCCAGCACCGTGACCGCCTTCTTACCGGCCAGGGCGGCGACCAGCTCGGCCTCGGGGAAGGGCTGGAGCAGCTTGACGGCGACCAGGCCGACCTTCTGACCCTGGCCGCGCAGATAGGAGACGACCGCTTCCACGTCGTCGGTGACCGAACCCAGGCCGACCATGACCGTCTCGGCGTCGTCGCATTGGAAGGTCTGCACCGGGGCATAGCTCCGGCCGGTCAGTTCGGCGTATTCGGCCATGGCCTGGCGCACGAAGCCGGGCACGGCGGCGGCGAAATGGGTGCGGTGATCGGCGGCGCCGGCCTGGAAATCGGGCTGGTTCTGCACCGCGCCGGTGAGGCCGGGGTTGTTGACATCGACCAGGGCCGGGACGCGCTGGCGCGTGCCCTTCTCGTGGGCATTGAGCCATTGGCGGCGCCACTGGCCGTGCAGCTCTTCGGGAATCCAGGCCAGGGTCTCCTTGATGAGCCCGCCCTCGTTGTCCTGCTCGATCTTGCCAGCCTGGCCGTCCAGGAATTCATGCAGCTTCTTGAGGTTGGCGCCCGTGATATCGCCCTGCTGCCGGTCGAGGTACTGGCTCAACTGGAAGACGCGGCCCTTGGCGCCGAACAGCATCTCCTGCGCCAGGGTGGGGCAAGGGATACGGCTGGCGGGGTCGCCCAGGAATTCCTTCAGCAGCTCGGGTTCGGGCAGCAGCGCTTCGCTCAGCATATGGCTGGTGGCGAATCCGTCCATGGCGTTGGCCACGGGGATCAGCGACAGGGAGGCGGCGCGGTAGGAGATCGCCGCCAGGTCGGCCGCCTCCTGCGGGTTGGCCCCGAACAGGATGGTGTAGCCGGAGGAGAGCAGGGCATAGACATCGTCGTGCCCGGCCATGACGTTGAGGGAGTGCTTGGAGACGACGCGGGCCGCGACCTGGAGCACGAAGCCGCCGACCTTCTTGCCGACGGTGACGTAATGGGATTCGAGCCCGTAGAGGATGCCCTGGCTGGATGAAGCGTTGGAGACGAACTGGCCGCCGGTCAGGGAGGCGCCCAGGGCGCCGCTCTGGGCCGAGTGCTCCCCTTCCGGGCTGAAGAAGAAAGGATGCTTGCCCCAGACGTTGCAACCCCCATCGGCGCGGTAGGCCTCGTAGATCTCGGAGATCTCGGTGGAAGGCGTGATCGGGTAGCCGATCACCCCGCCGCAGACTTGGCCCATGACATAGGCGACTGCCCCATTGCCGTGGATGACGTTAGGAATGCCGGGGAACTTCGCTTGCATCGTCTTCACTTCTTTCATTGTGCCTTATCCGCTCTGGTTGAAACCTGCCAAACACACGCCTCATGACTCCATTAGAGTCAGATGCGCACCATTTTCGCCGTGGCGAACTGTATATCTATCCCTCGAATTTTGCAGGGTTTGCAGGAATTCAAGGGCAATAAACTTGATTCGGCGGGGTTCCGCCGGCGGCGCCATGCGCTCGCGGGAACCGGAACCCCTTTGCATGCAGGCCGTCGAGCCCGGCTCATCCGGCAGGGAGAGCGGTTTTATCCTGGTTGGGCCCGGTAGCGATTGCACCACTTCCTTATGCGAAGTGGTCGAGGATATGCAATCACCGATTCGGTGCGACAATTGAATTCATTAATAGAGAGTATTGGTCTGGCGATGCGACTCTGAGTCCAAGGACTGGGGCAAGGCAAAAATAGGGGCAAAAATCCGGACCTGCTTCTCACAATGCAAAAAAGTGGGACCGTCTTGCGCAGACTTTCGATCTCTAATCTATAGTGGAACTATAGGCTGTACGGGTTTTTTATGGTGCCGGGAGACTGGCGCATTTTTTTGTGCTGAACCAAGGACATTCCCGGAGGCCACATGCCATTGACCGACACCCGGCTGAGCATTCGCATACAACTCTCTGTCCTCACGCTTGTTTCCGCAGCGGTTCTGGCGCTGGTCCTCGTCCTGGATAGCCATCAGCGCAAATCCATGCTGGCAGAGTTGGACGACGAGATGGACATGAACGTCCGCCTCAATAACGCGCATCTACAGCTAACCATCGACACGCTACGCCAGGACGCGCTGTTTCTCTCCCGCACGCCGCCCATATCCGGCATCGCGCGTGCCACGCTCAACGGCGGTATCGATCCCCGCGATAACAACCCCTATGCCATCTGGGTGATGCGCTTGCAGGAGATCTTCACCGCGTTTGCCCAGACTCGTCCCGGTTACTTCCAGATCCGCTACATTGGCGTCGCCGATGGCGGACGGGAGCTGGTGCGCATCGAGCAGCAAGCGGGGCAGGTCCTGACTGTGCCCGCAGAGAGCTTGCAGGCCAAGGATGATCTGGATTACGTCAGGGAGGCCCTGCGCCTGCTGCCGGGGGAGATCTATCTGTCCGAATTCGATCTCAACCAGGAGAACGGCAAGGAGCAGGTGCCCCAGATTGCCACGCTCCGGGCCGCCACGCCGGTGTTCACCCCGGAGGGAAAGCTCTTCGGCCTGGTGGTGATCAACATGGATGCCGATGCCCTCCTGAAGATTGACAGCACCAAGATGCTGTTCCCGGCGAGCATCTATGTCGCCAACCAGGACGGCTACTATCTGGTCCATCCGGATGCAACGCGCACCTACCGTTTCGAGGGAGATTCCGGCGCTCGCCTGACACGGGATTTCCCCACTCTGACCGAGGCGTTCAACCCCAGCCAGCCGCTCAGGCAGCCGCTGCATCCGGTCAATACACCGATGGGCGTTCAGTACGCCATGACCCACCGTTTGCACTTCGACCCCCGCCGGCCGGAGCGTTTTCTGGTGACTGCCAACCTGTTGCCGGAATCGGTGGTCGCCGGGGAGCTGGCGCCCCACCGCCAAGCGGTCCTGATCAGCGGCCTGATGGCCACGCTGCTGCTTGGCACCTTTGCGATGCTTTTTATCAAGAGATTGCTGACCCCGCTACGGAGGATCTCCACTGCCGCCCTCGCCATCGCCGGCGGAGAACGCCAGGTCGTCCTACCCGAAGGGGCGTATGGCGAGGTTGGCGCCCTGTCGGACGCCTTCCGGGCCATGCTGGCGCAGATTACCGAACGTGAGGCCGATTGGCAGCGGCTCAACGCCGAACTGGAGGATCAGGTCATCACCCGCACGGGGGAGTTGCGCGTTGCCGCCAGCGTCTATGAGAACACCAGCGAAGGCGCCATGATCGCCAACGAGCGCGGAGGCATCATCAGCGTCAATCCCGCCTTTACCAGAATCACCGGCTATACGAGCGAGGAGGCGGTCGGGCGTTCCTGTAACCTGCTCAAGTCCTACCGCCACGAGCCCGCCTTCTACGTGGAGATGTGGCAGAAGATTCTGGGCGAGAACCACTGGGAAGGCGAGATATGGAACCGGCGCAAGAACGGCGAGGCCTATCTGGAGCGGCTCACCATCAATCGCATCCCGGCGATCAACGGGTTTCCCGTGACCTACGTCGGGGTATTTCACGACATCACCGAGCAGTACCTCGTAGGCGAACAGATCCGCCACCAGGCCTTTCACGACGCGCTGACCGGACTTCCAAACCGGGCGCTGTTCCAGGAGCGGCTATCCCATGCCATGGCCCGCGCCAAGCGAGATGGGAGCCGCCTGTCGGTCACCTTTATCGACCTGGACGGTTTCAAGGCCGTCAACGACGATCTCGGTCACGATGCGGGCGATCTGCTGCTTCAGGAAGTGGCGGAACGCATCAATGCCCGCCTGCGGCGCAGCATGGATACCGTTGCCCGGCTCGGGGGCGACGAGTTCGTGGTGCTCAGGGAGGATTTGCGGGAATTGACATACTGCACGGGCTTGGCCGAGGAGATGGTTGCCGCCATCTCCCAACCCATGATCCTACAGGGCAGGACGGTCCAGGTCGGCGCCTCCCTGGGTATCGCCTTCTTCCCCGAGGACGGCGGCGATGCGCTGGAGCTGATGAAGCGGGCCGATATCGCCATGTACGCCGCGAAGGCCGCCGGCAAGGGAACCTTCCGCTTTTTTCAGACCGGCATGCTCTAAAAATCCATTGGTCGCGGTAGGGACAGAGGTTACCCCCTGCCCCCCGCACAGATCCCTGCGAGCGGCATTCCCGCACAAGGCTCCTGCCTCGGGTGAGTGACGCCAAATCGCTGTTCGGGATAGGGATGAGTATTGC